>ULWX01031462.1_pt1 | contig 19413 bp, 10 predicted proteins | sample 1960851 | NCBI WGS metagenome assembly ULWX01 (sample SAMEA4835826, study PRJEB28245) | human gut metagenome | biome: gut microbiome; material: fecal sample | place: Denmark | collected 2008 | reverse complement strand
ATACGGAAACTTTCAATGCGCGATTCGTTGGATGTTTTGGCCGTAAGCATCAGGAAGGGGATATGCGAGATGGCAAAATTGGATTTTACCCGGCGGGACAGTTCCATACCATCCATGACAGGCATCATCAAGTCACTGACAATGAAATCCACGTTTTGTGATTGGAGCACAGTCAATGCTTCTTCACCTTGGGATGCTTCAAGTACGTTATAATATTCGGTCAGGATGGAACGGATATAGTCGCGCATATCTTTGTTGTCTTCTACTACCAGAATCGTCAGTTTTCCATTGGTGGCAGGTTGCAATGTCATCGGAGAGTCGACCGGTTCTTTAACTTGCTCTGTTGGTGTGGGCAGACTGTCCGCATCGGCATATTGCAAAGGAAGTAAAATACGGAAAGAACATCCTTTGCTCTGATTATTCTTGGCACAAATTGAACCTCCATGCAACTGGACAATTCGTTTGCATAGATAGAGACCGATTCCAGTCCCGCTTTGTCCGTTGATAGAGGAATGCGTCTTATTTTGTGATTGGTAGAAGCGGTTGAATACTTTGTCTATCTCTTCTTCGGGAAGTCCTGGTCCTGTATCCCGAATACAGATGAATAACTTTTCCTGCTCTTCCTGGCGGAGGGGGGTGGCATAGATGGTAATTTGTCCTCCTTTGGGGGTAAATTTCAAAGCATTTCCTATTAAATTGACAATCACTTTATGCATGGCATCCTCATCGTACATTATTTCACATGAAGGAAGGCGGAAGCGACGTTCGATGGTTATTCCTCTTTCGGAAGCATATGCGTCGAAGGGTACTAGTAGTTCATTGAGTAATTTGGCAAAATTGCCCGGGTTGCGGACAATTTCCATTTTCCCTGATTCTACTTTGCGGAAGTCCATTAATTGGTTGACCAGTGAGAGCAAGTATTTTGAGTTGCGCTCCACAAAATGTAATTGTTCAATGACTTGAGGATTGTAGCTTAGTTTCAATGCTCTTTCTATAGGTCCTACGATTAATGTCAACGGAGTACGGAATTCATGGGTGATATTGGTGAAGAAGGCGAGTTTGTCAACCGTCAATTCCTGCACCTTTTTTGACATTTGGATCAGTTGCCCTTTTTGTTTGGTTATTTTTTCGTTTTGCTGTTTTAATAGTTGGTTTTGACGATAGAGCTCGCTTGCCTGAGTGGAAAGCAGTTTTTTCTGTTCTTCCAGTTCACGGGTACGTTCCTCTACTTTGATGTGGAGTATTTCTTGTTGTTCTTTTAACGAACGAAGCCTCCATGATAATACCTTATATATAAGGAAAGATAGAAGAACCAATATGGACAGAATGAACCAGATGGTTTTATAGAAATAAGGTGATACGGCAATGTGGAGTTCTGCCATTTCTTCCAGCCATTGTTTGCCGTCGGGTGCATAACGCAGTTCGAAAGTATAGTTGCCGGGACGCAGATTGGTATAGGCGGCTTGTCGTCTGTTGGCCGGTACTTTTATCCATTTGTCGTCAAATCCTTTCAAGCGGTAATAATAATTGGCAAATGTCGATGCATCATAATCCAATGCGGCAAATTCAATATAGAGAGATTTGTCGCGTTCGTGTAACTGTAAGGTACCGTTTGTGTACAATCGCTCTTTATTTGCCACACGGACATGGGTAAACGCCAAGGGAACAGCTTCCTTCGGGTTTATATCTATGACCGGCTTGACCACAGACAGTCCTTTGGTACTTCCTATATATAAATCTCCATTGGCGGCACGGCATATTGCGTTCCAATAGAACTGGTTGGATAATAGCCCGTCTTTCCGGGTATAGTTGAAGAAGCTGTTGTTGTTAGGATTGAAGCGGGAGAGTCCGTTGGTGGTGGTAATCCAAAGATACCCTTCTTTATCTTCCGATATGCAGCGGACACTGTTGTTTATCAGTCCGTCTTCGGTGGTGAAGGAGCGGAAGGTATATTCTCCGTTTTCTGTTGGTGAGGATTTGTAGAAACCATATCCGTTGCTGCCTATCCAGAGGGTTCCGTCTTTAGACTGGGTGATGTAGGTTACCCTTTCCTTTAACTTTGACTCCGGTTCGTCTAGCTTGATCCTCCAGAGTTGATAAATCAGTCTAGGGGTTTTCAAACTGCTTAAATCTATTCGGCAAAGTCCTTCTGTAAGTCCCAGCCACAGGTGGTTATCCTTATCTATGTAGTATCCTGTACAACCTTCAATTCCACCTAGGTTCATGCCCTTGAATGGTTCGGTGAGCGTTTGTGTTTTCAAATCGTAAACATAGATATTGATACTGGTTCCTACCCAGATGGCATTATTCAAGTGGTCATAGCAGATACTTCCGGCCCATCCCCATGAGAAGTCTCCGCATTCGGGTATTTCTATGTGGTGAAATTGTTTGTTCTGCGGATTTTTCATATCTATCCATCCTATGCCTCCTCCCCAAGTTCCCATCCAAAGTCTTCCATCGTTATCGCTGGTAAAGCAACTGACGGTATTATGGCTTAGGTGGGCGGGTGCATCGGTAGTATAGTGCTCAAAAGTGTTGCTGCCGGGAGCCCGCCGGTTCAAACCTCCTTCTACGGTTCCTACCCATAAAACACCCGACGGGTCTTCATAAATGGCATTGACGGGATTTTGGGAAAGACTTCCGGGAATGGCGGGAGTATGATAATAGTTTTGTACGAACAGCATCCGGCGGCTCATCTTGTTCAGACCTCCCACTTCGGTGCCTACCCAGATAATATCACCATCGGTCAGCAGACAGTTTACGAAGTCACAGTTTAATGTGTTTTGTACGATTTCTCCTTCTCCGGTATCTTTATTTATCCGCTCAAAATTGTCTGTCAACGCATTATAAAGGTTTATACCTTTTAGGGTGGCAACCAGCATGGTATGTTCTCCTGTTTCTGCTATGTCTGTGATAAAGTTTTGGGAAAGCGAACTATTGTCATTCGGATCATACATATAATGCTTCATCAGTTCCGTATCCATATTGTATCGGAAAAGGCCTTGTGCGCTGCCAATCCAAATTTCATTTTCTTTCCGGCAGATTACTTGTATGGACACACCGGGTAATTGAAGGGCAGATGAAATGAATGTGGGTTCCTGTACTTCCATAGCCGATTCTTTGATGCGGTAGATACCGTCTTTGTAGTTTATCCAGAGATAGTCTTCTACTTCACAAATAGTCCGGATGGATTCTCCTGCCGGTACTTCGCATGTTTTAATAATTTGTTTTATATCTCCTTGTTTGTCAAAGGTAATTTTGAATAAATTGTTTTCCGAACAAACCCAAATATTTCCCGCTTTGCTATGGAGAATAAGATGAGAGGGGCGGTTACACAGTGAAATAAGTTTGTCTTTCATATCAGTGACTTGTACTGTCTGCATGGTTTGTATATCCAGTATGTCAATACCCATTTCACTGACAGCCCAAATACGCTTGAAGTTATCCTCACACAGTTTGTTTATAAAGTTACTTCGTAGCTTGATACGGGTGTTTCCCATATGGAAGGCGGTGAATTCATAACCGTCATAACGGGCGATTCCTTCCCCGCGGGTAGCGATCCATAAAAAGCCCTGACTGTCTTTCAATATATCATCCACAAAGTTGTGAGGCAGTCCTTCATCCATCGTAATGGCAGTGAAATTATAACGTTCGGACCATTTTCCGGCTGTTCCTTCAGCTTGCATATACAGACTAGATAAAAAGATGAACAGAGCGAATAGAAAACAATGTTTTTTCATAGTGTGTTGTTCATTAATGACGTAAGAATATACCGTTACTTATACAAAGATATACCTTTTCGTTTTTCCTCAAAAACAAATAAATCATTTTTATCCCTCTGCTGCACAAATGTCCACCCTTTAAGCGATATTGTCCACCTGGCGAGCTTTTGATTGCAGTTATATTTGCATTAATAATAGTTAGTCAATGTGACAGTTGGCTGCGTTATATGCCGCATGTCATTGGCAAATTAGTACATTAGCAAATGGTCACATAATAAAAAAATACTATGAAACAGCAATTTTTCCCTCAAAGATTATTCATGGACATGAAAAGGTTAATAATAAATAGGTTGGTCGGTTTAGGCCTGTTGGCCGTAGGGGTATTGGCATCATGCAGTGCACCTACGGCTTTCGTGCCTGTCCCTTCTCCCAATCCTTGGGCTGATGATTATACCGCTCTTTCATCTATGGAGAATTACAAGCAGTGGGGAACATATAATGTACACGACCCGGCTTGTAAAAAAATAGGAGATACTTATTATCTGTATTCTACCGATGCTATTTTTGCTGAGAACCGGAAAGAGGCGAAAGAGAAGAATGTGCCTCTGGGTTTTGTCCAGGTACGCAAATCAAAAGACTTGGTACATTGGGATTTTGTGGGCTGGGCTTTTCCCGAGATTCCTGCTCCGGCTATAGAATGGGTTCATAGTCAGGCGGAGGGAAAAGGGGCGACTAATATCTGGGCTCCTTATCTGATGCCTTATCAGGGTATTTATCGTTTGTATTATTGTGTTTCGGCATTCGGCAGGAATACATCCTATATCGGTATGGCCGAGTCGGATTCTCCCGAAGGTCCCTGGATACAGAAAGGGTGTGTGGTTAAGACAGGAGAAGGGGATGCGATGAATGCCATAGACCCTTCTGTGGTTGAGGATCCGGAAACCGGAAAGTGGTGGATGCACTATGGCTCTTATTTCGGTGGTCTGTACTGTGTGGAACTGAATCCCGAAACAGGAATGACTATGCAGCCGGAGGATCATGGGCACTTGATAGCACGCCGGGCAAATTACCGGAAAGATAACTTGGAAGCGCCGGAAATCATGTATCAACCCCAACTTGGCAAATATTATCTGTTTACATCCTACGATCCGCTGATGACTACCTATAATGTACGTGTCGCTTATTCCGGTTCTCCCGAAGGGCCTTTTGTGGATTTCTACGGAGAGGATATAAAAGATACAACGAATAATGTTCCTATATTGACAGCTCCTTACCGCTTCGAAAATCATCCGGGATGGGCGGGAACGGCTCATTGCGGTCTTATTGATGCCGGTGACGGCCGTTATTTTATGGTCCATCAGGGACGGCTTTCTCCCCAGAACCAGTTGATGGATTTGCATGTGCGCGAAGTGTTCTTTACGGTGAATGGATGGCCTGTGGTTTCTCCCGAACGCTATGCAGGTACTGCTCCACGTTCTTTCACTAAAGAAGATTTGGTAGGTGAGTGGGAAATTATCCGTATTCAGGAACCGCCTTTGGAACGTAGTTTGGAAGCTGGACAAATATTGTGGGGTGAAGGGGACTTGCGAAATGGGGAGCAGGCGTTATCTGCCCGTGTTGTTTTGGAAGCAGATGGCAGTGTTGGAGATGCAACTTGGGATTTTAATGTTAAAAAACAACTTCTTAATATAAAAACAGCCACAGAAGATATTAACAATTTGATTATCTTTGCCGGACACGATTGGGAAAATGAAACAGAAACCATTCTTTTTACCGGCCTGGATGCTCAAGGGCATTCTGTGTGGGGAAAGAGAATTGACTAATAAAAATCAATAATATTACTATCATGAAATTACACAGAACTCTATTCACAGCATGGGTATTTGCTGCCGGAGTAGCGCTACATGCACAGAATGCGCACAACATGGTCGTGCAGACTAATAAATTAGGTGCGGAAATACAACCAACCATGTATGGTTTGTTCTTTGAGGACATTAATTATGGGGCGGACGGAGGCTTGTATGCCGAACTGATAAAGAACCGTTCATTTGAATTCCCACAACGTTTTATGGGTTGGAATATTTTCGGCAATGTGACCTTGATGGACGATGGGCCGTTCGAACGGAATCCGCATTACGTCCGTCTGGGTAATTCCGGACACAGGGAAAAGCACACAGGAATTGAAAACGAAGGTTTCTTCGGCATAGGTGTCAAGGAAGGGGCTGAGTATCGCTTTTCCGTATGGGCACGTGGTGAGGACCAGAAACTTCGTATTGAATTGATCAAGAATGATACGATGGAGGAACGTCAGGCTTTTGAGTCAAAAGAACTGATAGTGAATTCGAAGGATTGGAAACAATATGAGGTGATATTGAAATCGCCGAGAACGGAGCCCAAGGCTCATCTTCGTATTTTCCTTGAAAGTGCGGGAACGGTGGATCTGGAACATGTTTCTCTTTTCCCTGTAGATACTTGGAAAGAGCGTAAGAACGGTCTTCGTAAAGACTTGGTGCAGGCTTTATATGATATCAAACCCGGTGTTTTCCGTTTTCCCGGCGGCTGTATTGTAGAAGGTACGGATGAGGCTACCCGTTACGAATGGAAAAAAACAGTAGGTGCGGTAGAGAATCGCCCGTTGAATGAAAACCGCTGGCATTATACGTTCAAGCATCGTTTCTTCCCTGATTATTTCCAGACCTACGGACTGGGCTTCTTTGAATATTTCCAGTTGTCGGAGGATATAGGCGCCGAACCGCTGCCTATTCTGAACTGCGGATTGATATGTCAGTATCAGAATGACCCCGACCAGCAGGTCAGCCTGTCAAAGCTTGATTCGTATATACAGGATGCATTAGACCTGATTGAGTTTGCTAATGGCGATGTCACAAGTACTTGGGGAAAAGTTCGTGCGGATATGGGACACCCTGCTCCCTTTAACTTGAAATTCTTGGGCATTGGTAACGAACAATGGGGACCGGAATATCCGGAACGTCTGAAACAGTTTGTCGAGGTGCTTCGTAAGGCTCATCCTGAAATCAAGATTGTTGGTAGTTCGGGACCTCAGTCTGAAGGTAAAGACTTTGATTACTTATGGCCGGAAATGAAAAATCTGAAAGTGGATTTGGTGGATGAGCATTTCTATCGTCCCGAAAGCTGGTTCCTGGCACAAGGCAACCGTTATGACAATTACGACCGCAAAGGACCGAAGGTCTTTGCTGGAGAATATGCCTGCCATGGCAAAGGCAAGAAATGGAACCATTTTAACGCTGCTTTAATGGAAGCTGCGTTCATGACCGGACTGGAACGGAATGCTGATGTGGTGCACATGGCTACTTATGCGCCTTTGTTTGCCCATGTGGAAGGATGGCAATGGCGTCCGGATTTGATCTGGTTTGACAATCTGAACTCGGTTCGTACTTGTAGTTACTATGTGCAGCAGCTTTATGCTCATAACAAAGGTACTCATGTGTTGCCCCTGACTATGGATAAAAAAGCTGTGAGTGGTCAGGAAGGACAGGATGGTCTGTTTGCCAGTGCCGTATGGGATAAGGATGAAAAGGCTTATATCGTGAAAATTGCCAATACTTCGGAGCAGACACAGCCAGTATCATTGACTTTCAACGGGTTGAAGAAGAGTGATAAACTTGTGGAAGGTAAATGCATCACACTCCAGTCTGCCGATTTGGATAAAGATAACACGGTAGAGCATCCGAATGTCATCACTCCGAAAGAAAGTGCTGCTACGGTTGAGGGTAATGTACTGAATGTAGAGATGGCGCCGAAGACTTTCGTGCTTTATAAGTTTGTTAAGGCAAGTAATAAGTAAAAGATGAATCATTCCTTTAAATACTAACACAGAGGATAGAGAAACATAAAGCAGCCGAAGGGCTGCTTTATAATCCCAACTGCATCCGGAACTTTTAAAGGAAATGTATACCTGCCTCCCTTGGTTGTACCAAGGGAGTTTTTTTTGATTATACGTATATTATCATCTTGGATTATGCGCAGCATTTTGCTGTAAATCAGTGATATGTTGTGCAAATACATTCTAAATCCCCCTGAAACGGTTTGCCATTTTCTGCTGCCAAATTTGGTTTGACGGATATCGGTTGTTCTAATTCCTGTGTCATAGCTACGGTTGTTCCTTTGCAGGGGAGCGTCATAAGGCGTATTTTTGTTTGGGTGCGTTCGTTGCTTCACTAAGGTGAAGAGCTAGCTTCACTTAGGTGAACAGCCGCTTTCACCTAGGTGGAATAATTGCTTCACCTTGGTGAAATATCAAATGGAGTGAGGTGAAGATAAGATGAGAATAGGTTCTTATGATGCCTACGAGTTGCCGGGAGGTAACGAGGGGGTGATTTTACATTCTGTCCGAGAGAATCCCCGAAGCAGATTTATTTCGCCACCGGCATACCGGTTGAGGAGGATTTGAAAGACTATTACACAGAAAGTGGTTGGTAATGAGTGAGTTGCTGTGACGGAATGTTTTTGTACTTTATGTAAATGTGTTAAAAGTGATTTTTGTTGTCGTTATGTTGTAGGGGCGGACTCATGGGTCTGCCCCTACGGTGGAACATTTGATAGTTACTTCGAACTTTTGAAATATCCTCTTATTGGATGAGTCCTGTTTACATCTTTATTCTCTTATTGCGTACTTGCCTCAGAATTGTCTGCAACTCAAATACTTTCTTAGGATACTTTTCTGCTACATTCTCTTGTTCGCTCACCTTTTCCATTTCATATAACTGGGGAACGTTCAGGTTTCCGGTCTCTATTTTTTCTGCCTTCATGAAAGTAGTCGGATCATCATTCGGTTCAATGTATTTCCAGTCTTTGGTACGGACGGACAACGTGTGGTTCATGGATTGTTCCACAATCCATGGGCGGTCTGTCTTATCGGTTCCTATCAAATTCCCTAAACGGTCATAGCTGTCCGGAGCGCTGCCTTTAGGTAATCTGGCGTTGACCAAAGCTCCTAAAGAGGCTAGCCAGTCAATCTGTGACATTAATACGTCCGAGTCTCCTGCCTTTTTTATCTTCCGTGGCCAGCGGACGATGACCGGAACGGCTGTTCCACCCTCGAAAGCGCTGTATTTGTTCCCTCTCCATGGACCGGAAGGTGTATGTCCGTTCAACAGCTCTTCTGCCTTGTCCTTATATCCGTCGTCTACAACCGGACCATTGTCGCTGGATAGAATAATCAGCGTGTTTTCAGTTAGTCCAAGTTGGTCCAATGTTTCCATCAGCTGGCCTACCGTCCAGTCGAATTGGGCGATTGCGTCTCCGCGTAGTCCCATAGGATTCTTTCCACGGAAGCGGTCATGAGGAAAACGGGGAACGTGTACATCATTGGTCGCAAAATACATAAAGAAAGGCTCGTCTTTATGCTGTTTGATAAAATCGATGGCATGAACGGCGATGGAATCGGCAATGTTCTCATCTTTCCAAAGTGCCTTTCCACCCCCTTTCATAAATCCGATGCGGCTGATGCCATTGACGATGGACATGTCATGTCCGTTGCTGGGATGTAGGTTATACAGTAGTTCGGGATTATCTTTTCCGGTCGGTTCTCCCGGAAAGTTCTTGGTGTAACTCACTTCTATAGGATCGGACGGATCATAGTTGGCTACCTTGCCGTTTTCTATAAATACACAAGGTACACGGTCGGCTGTAGCGGCCATGATATAGTGATAGTCAAAGCCTAAGTCACCCAAAGCGGCTGGTAAAGGAGCATTCCAATCCTGTCCGCCTGTCTTGTCTCCTAGTCCCAGATGCCATTTGCCGATAGCGGCTGTAGCATATCCGGCACTTTTAAACATATCTGCCATGGTGTATTGTTCGGGACGGATAATCATTTTTACATCTCCTGCGGCAATATCCGTATCCGGTCTGCGCCATGCATATTCTCCTGTCAGCAAGGAGTAGCGGGATGGGGTGCTGGTAGCGGCTACAGTATGTGCATTAGTAAAACGGATGCCTTCCGATGCCAGTTTGTCAACATGGGGAGTTTCTACATTCTTGGCTCCGTAACATTTTAAATCTCCATATCCCAGGTCATCTGCCAGAATAACGATAACATTGGGCTTTTTCGGGTCTTGCGTACTGTTTTTTTGAACGGTTTCTGCTGTTGCAGAGTTACAAGCGGCTAATGAGGCAAGTAAGGATATGCCTGCATAATTTCTACTTTTCATCTCTATTTATTTAAGGTTTGATTCGGATACATGTCTATTTTCACTTTCCGGTTTCTCGACCTGAAGGTGAAAAACGACGGAAAGTTATCAAGAAAATCTTGAAGCAGCAAAAAAGAGAGCCGAAATATGATTTGAAAGTGTCTGGAATTAGATGATAATGCCCCCACCCAGTACTACATCATCCCTATAAAAAGCGGCTGCTTGTCCCGGGGCAATGGCTGTCAGTGGCTCATGCAGTTGTACATGCAGGGTGTTATCCGGTTGCAGGGTTACTGTGCAGCGGTTTGCTTGTTTCCGATAGCGTATTTTGACGATGATGTCGTCCTTATTTAGTAATAAAGCGGGATTGGTGATGTGCCATTCTTTCAGTCTCATTTCTGTTTTTTCCAGTGCTTTCAAGTCGCTCAGTATGACTTTGTTTTCTGCCGGAATGATTTCTTTGACAAAGACAGCTCGGTTAAGATCTATGTCCAATCCTCTCCGCTGGCCGATGGTATAGAAAGGATAACCTTTGTGCCGTGCGATAAAATTCCCCATTTCATCGAAGAATTTACCCGGTAGGATACTTCCTTCAGGCAATTCCTTATGCAGGAATGTGCGGTAGTCCATGGGGCAGAAGCAGACTCCCAGACTGTCCCGTTTATGGGCGGCTTTCAGAAAACCACGCTCTGCCGCGATCTCACGGACACGGGCTTTAGCCAGGTTGCCCATAGGGAGAAGCATACGTTGCAGGATTTCTTGTGGCAGCCCCCATAGGAAAAAGGATTGGTCTTTATCCGGGTCGGCACCGGTAGTGATGTGATAGTATCCATTGATGAGGCGTCGGCGTACATAATGTCCTGTAGCGAAGTGATAGATCCCCATTTCATCGGATATTCTCTTCAAAAGAGGCCATTTCAGGTAGTTGTTGCATAAAGTACAGGGAACCGGGGTATGACCTGCCATATATTCGTTGATGAAATAGTCAATGATGGTTTTCCGGAAGGTGTCACGAACATCGTATGTGAGATGGGGGATGCCCAGACGTTCACATAAAGTGCGGGCATCCTCCAGATACTCTGTATCATTTCCTTTTTCATAAAAACGGAAGGTGATGCCGGTTACCTCGTATCCTGCATCCTGCAATAGAAGGGCGGCTACGGAACTGTCTGTTCCTCCGCTCATGCCTAGTAGGACTTTATTATTGGGTTCTGCTTCTTTCATCTTTATAGCAGTTTTGTGAGGATAGATGCTGGGATATCCATTTTGGAGAAGGCAAATAGTTTCTTTCCCAAATCTTTCAAAGAGGCTCCGATGTGATATACGTCGGATTGGTCTATAATAAGAAAACGGTCATGTGCTTGGCGGTAGGTTCTTATGTTTATAGGTGGATATTGATTGTTGTGTCGGGTAAGGTCTAGTTGAAGTTGCGGTGTGATTCGTTGTGTATAGATGGTGGCATCTACTCCTGTTGTGCGTTTGGAAAGCATGAGAAGTGTGCTTTCATCTATATAGTTGTCTATCAGGATAAGGGAATTCTTGGCAGATTTGATAAGGTTCGTGGCGAAAGCGTATGCGTCGAAAATCTGTCCGTCAAAGAAAATTCCTTCGACCGGAGGGAGAGAGGTGCGGACAAAAAAATCTACTTTCTCATTTAATCTGGTCAGTTGCATATCATAAGAAAGAAACTTTGCATCCACCCTTTGTTCAAGGTTGCTGATGCGTTGGTTGATGACATGACCTTTTAATAAATAATCTTTTAAAACTTGGCTTGCCCAACGGCGGAACAAAGTGGCATTTTTGCTGTTGACACGATAGCCTACAGAAATGATAGCGTCCAAATTGTATGTTTTGGTTTTGTATGACTTGCCATCCGAGGCAGTTAGTTCCAAAATGGAACATACTGAGTTTTCGTTCAACTCGCCGCTTTGGAATATATTCTTAAGATGTTTGGTAATAGCTTGGCGTTTGGTCTCAAATAACTCTGCAATTTGTGCCTGAGTCAGCCACACTGTTTCATCTTCAATGCGTACTTCCATCCTCACCGATTCATCCGGCTGGTAGAGTATGATTTCTCCTTGTTGTTCCATGTGTTCGATTTTTGGGGTACAAAGCTAGCAAATATAAATCAGACTGATCTTGCTTTCAGGTTATAATTGAAATGTAGGGTAGGAAATGAAACTCCGATGACAATCTATATGATAGCGCCATCGGAGTTCTGACACACTCTTCTTATTAAGGAAGGAATGCTTGCGATATTTTTATTTTATCGGCATCAATGTGAATCCCCAATGATATTCCTTATTGGCGGGCAGGGTATGTTCCGGCAGCGGGCGGTCTCCCCAGCTGTCATAACCGGCTACACCTTGCTGCTTCATATCAATACATACTTCAACGAAATTACGTGGAGTGATATCGTTGACGTGGGTCATGCGGCGTATTACATTTTTAGCCTTTGCCTCGTCGTGGTTGGCAATCTCTTCGGGGGTGAAATTAGTCCACTGGCGAGGACGGTTAATGGCTTCTTCCGAATCAAAGTCCTCTACAGAATTGCGCAGTGCATTGAAACCGATGGTACTGTCAGCGCGTATTAACAGACCTTTTCCGCCTTTACGGCTCAGTTCCACCCAACGGGTGTCGGTGCGGTGTCCGTTTTCTTGCGGACGGACGTAGTTGTTGGTGTACATCTGGTCGGCTGTGGTGTGGTAGAGGTCGACGAAACTACTTGCATTACGGTCAATGTAGTTTTCACCCGGTCCGCGGCCGAAATATTCTACCTGATTCATATCCGATGGCAAGCGGAAACGTACGCCGATACGTGGTACGTTCAGTTTGGAAGAGGCCAGACGCTGGGCATCCTGTCCCGGTGTGAAGGTGGCCATCAGAGTTGCTTCTGACACTTCGGTACTGGCGGCTTTCATATCCGTAGAAGTAAAGGTGATATCTGCATGAACCACTCCGTCAGGATAAATGGTATATTTCATGATATACAGGTTACCTGCTGCCAGTAAATAGTTGGCTGTTAATATAGTCTTGTTGCCGTCTGTTTCTGTAGTGACATCCGCTACATTGAAGTTCTTGCTGGACTGTTTCCATATTTGCTCGCGCTTAGGCCCACCGTTACCATAATCATTGTCTGTCGGTGCGCGCCAGAAGTTAGGTTGAATACCAAAGCCTTCAGCGAAATATTCTGTACCGTTTACTTTGTATGAGGACACTAGTCCGCTTTTCTTGTTGAAAACAAACTGCATACGTGATGATAATACGGTGATGACGTCACCATCCGTGCTGACGGTAGTCTTACCGCTTGCTTTATGTTCGGCTATAGCCAATGGTTCTATGGGCAGGCGGAATTGTTCGGAAGCAATATCGTGCCCTGCAGGAATCAAGGGTTCCGGCTCTGTGGTGGTAACTACAAAATTTACAAAATATTCTGTGCCGGCCTTGGGCTTCAATCCGTTGAGGTTGATGTCCAGTTCTTTGGAGCTTTGCGGTTCGATATCTAATGATACTTTTCCGCCTTTAATTGTTTTTCCGTTTGCCTTTACGGTATAACTGATCATATACTTCTTCAAGTTGGTGAAGTAGAAACGGTTCTTTACCAGGAATTTGCCGGCAGCCGGGTCGATGGCTTCAAAACCTACATTCTGATGTGCATATTTCACTTCTGTCATGGCCGGATGCGGAGTGCGGTCCGGAGCTACGATTCCATTGCATAGGAAGTTTCCGTCGCTGGGTGCATTGGTCCCGTAATCACCTCCGTAGGTCCAGTAGGTACGTCCATTTTCGTCTTTTTCCAGAATACCTTGGTCTACCCAGTCCCAAATGTAACCACCTTGCAAGTTCGGGTACTTGTAGATCGCTCTCCATTGTGCTGCCAGATTACCATTGGAATTGCCCATAGCGTGTGAATATTCGGATGGCGCAATGGGACGGTCGCTGCCTTTTTTGCCTATTTCTTCCAGCCAGGCGGCACTAGGGTATTGGGGTACATACATATCTGTGTTCCATTCCCAAAGGGCGCGTTCATAATTTACAGGACGGTTCATCCCTTTTACTTCGCGTTCTTTCAGCCATAAATAGGTCTGATAGAAATTATAACCGTTTCCAGCTTCGTTTCCTAATGACCAAATGGCTACAGAGGGATGGTTTTTGTTACGCTCGTACATATTAATGGTACGGTCCATGTGCGGCTTTAGCCATTCGGGATGGTTGCCCAATGTTCCGCCTCGGCTTAAGTTATAATACATACCGTGGCTTTCGATATTGGCTTCATCATATACATAGATGCCATATTCATCACACAATTCATAGAACTTGCGGTCTTGCGGATAGTGGCAGAGACGTACACTGTTGATGTTGTTCTGTTTCATCAGGGTGAAGTCCTTGCGCATCAGCTCTTCGGGAACATAATGTCCTGTTTCGGGATTATGCTCGTGTATGTTTACGCCTTTCAGCTTGATGGGTTGTCCGTTGATGAACAAGCAAATGTATGGTTTGCCGTTTTCGGCTATCTGATCGGTTGGTTTGATCTCGAAACGGCGGAAACCTACCGTATAAGGAATGATCTCGCTTGTTTTTTCTCCGTCTTTCAGAGATATCAGTAACCGGTACAGGTTAGGGTGTTCTGATGTCCAGGTCTTGACGTTGCTGAGGGTGGCTTCAAAAGAGATACTCTTCTGCCCGTCCGCTGTAACAGGACAGGGAGTGTTACCTTCTGCCACCACTTTCTTTGCGGCATCCAGCAATTCGTATGCTACGGTTACCTCTTTGTTGCCTGCTGTATGGTTGGTTACGTCTACATCCAGTTTGAAGATACCATTTTTATAGGTGTCGTCCAGCGTAGACATCACGTTGAAATCTTTGATGTGAGTTTTGGGCTGTGAGAACAGAAATACATCACGTTCAATACCGCTCATGCGCCAAAAATCCTGGCATTCCAGATAAGAACCGGTACTCCAGCGGAATATTTTAATGACCAGCGAGTTTTTACCGGGTTTCAGGTAGTTGTTGATTAAAAATTCTGCCGGATTCTTGGAGTCTTCGCTGTATCCCACTTCCTGTCCGTTGACATACACGTATACACCGGATTTTGCTCCTTCCAAACGGAGGAATATGTCGCGTCCATCCCAATCGGCGGGAATTTCGATATCACGCTGATACACACCGACCGGATTGGCTTCGGGTAATTGCGGCGGTTGTGGATTTCTGGGCTTGAATTCGTATCCATGATTGGTGTAGATGGCCACTCCGTAGCCCTGTACCTCCCAGTTGCCGGGTACTTTAATCTCCTTCCAGGCTATGTTGGCATTCGGTTGCTCAATGTTGGCAGGCAGATCTTTGTATGTATCTGCATAATAAAAGTTCCATGTACCGTTTAGTAGTTTGTAATAAGGGCTGTTTTCATACTCGCCGGTCAGTGCCTGGTCCCGGTTGTCATAAGTCATGAAAGCTGTACGCGGATATTCCTTGTTGACGGCTACGGTCTGAATATCTTTCCAATAAGGTAGTTTTGTATCTTCTGCATGAAGAACTTGTGTTGAAAAAGCGCATACAGCGGCGCCAATCAGGCATTTAAATAAGGTTGTCATTTTAGGTTTCATAGGTTCAAATAGAAAAATGAAGAAGAAAGGGCGCTAGTACCGGCGCCCCTTTCCTTAAGTCCTTTTATGTAAAATAGCAATTATTTAATTGCGTCTGCTAGTTCAGCACCTGGTTTGAACTTGGTTACTTTTTTAGCAGGAATAGTAATCGTTGCTTTTGTGGATGGGTTGATACCTGTTCTTGCACTTCTTTCAGCAACAGAGAATGTTCCGAATCCGATTAATGATACTTTGTCCCCTTCTTTGAGGGCCTTTGTTACAGTTGAAACGAAAGCTTCAACTGCTTTTTTTGCGTCGACTTTGCTCAAGCCGGCTTCAGCGGCGACTGCGCTGATAAGATCTGCCTTATTCATAACGAAAATGATTAATTATTAAATGTAACACAAAAGTTTTACCAAAATCAGTGACAAATATATGCTTTCAAAATTAGAAATCAAACAGATAGCCTAAAAAAGATGCTCCAAAAATCAAAAAAACGTAAGAGAACTCTTGTTTTCTGTTATATAACAGAATAAAATTGTAAATTTGCGCGCAATCAATGTTTTATTAGACGAAGAATATTTATGAACAGTATACCTACAGTAACCAAGAATTTATTGATAATAAATGTGTTGTGTTTCTTTGGAGGCGTGGTAGCCATGAAGTATGGAATTAACCTAAACGACCTGCTGGGACTACACTTTTTTATGGCATCTGATTTTAATCCTGCCCAGTTGATTACTTATATGTTTATGCATGGCGGTTTCCAGCATATCTTTTTTAACATGTTTGCCTTGTGGATGTTTGGACGTACGCTTGAACAGGTTTGGGGACCGAAACGTTTCTTGTTCTATTATATGGTATGTGGTATAGGTGCGGGATTGGTGCAGGAGCTGGTGCAATATATACAATATGTGACCGAATTATCGCAATATGACAGTGTGAATACGGGGATTGCCGTGATTCCGATGGCGGAGTACTTGAATCTGATGACTACAGTTGGCGCTTCGGGAGCGATATATGGCATTTTGTTGGCATTCGGTATGCTATTCCCCAATAGTCAGATGTTTGTATTCCCTATCCCATTTCCTGTCAAGGCTAAATATTTTGTGATGGGATATGCTGCTTTGGAGATATTTTTGGGATTGGGTGCTTCGACCGATGGCGTTGCCCACTTTGCACACTTGGGAGGTATGATTTTTGGTTTTATATTAATAATGTATTGGAGAAAAAAGAATAATAATGGGCAGTTTTATTACTGATTTGAAAAATAGCTTCAACAAAGGGAACATATATATCCAGTTTATATATATTAATGTAGGGGTATTCATTGTAACTTCCTTATTGGGGATTTTATGGATGCTGTTCAACCGGAATGGAGCATTTGTGCTTCAATATTTGGAACTGCCGGCCTGGACGTTGCAGTTTGTCAAGCAGCCTTGGTCTTTGCTGACTTATATGTTCATGCATGCAGGCATTTTGCATTTGCTGTTTAATATGCTGTGGCTTTATTGGTTCGGGCAGATGTTTCTGTCTCTTTTCTCGGCAAAGCATTTCCGCGGACTCTATCTGTTGGGAGGTATTTGTGGCGGTTTGTTGTATATGATCGCTTACAATGTTTTTCCTTATTTCAGTGATTCTTTGTATTATTCTTATTTGTTGGGAGCATCAGCTTCCGTACTTGCTATTGTTGTAGCTACTGCGGTACGTGCACCGGAATATAGAGTAAACTTTATGTTTATTGGGACTGTTAGGTTGAAGTATGTGGCTTTGTTTATGGTTGTGACCGATTTGCTGTTTATGACATCGGGCAATGCCGGTGGCCATATCGCTCATTTAGGAGGTGCTCTGGCCGGATGGTGGTTTGCTTCCGGATTGTCCCGCGGACATGATGCTACGTCATGGATAAACCGATGCTTGGATTGCTTCTCAGAAGGCCTTTCGTTTCGTCGTCAATCGAAAAAGCCGAAGATGAAAGTTCATTATGGTGATAAGGCAAAAGATTACGATTATAATGCCCGTAAAAAACAGCAAAGTGAGGAGATAGACCGTATATTGGATAAATTAAAGAAATCTGGTTATAACAGTCTGACTACCGAAGAGAAGAAAAGCTTGTTTGATGCGAGCAAGAAGTGATATATGAAATATATTGGTCGTTTTTTGGGATGGATACTACTGGGCATAAACTTGTGTATGGTGGTATTGTTACTGGTATGTGCTTACAGCCCTTATATTGATCCTGTGGCTCATCCGGTATGGTCATGTGCCGGTTTGGCTTTTCCTGCTTTTTTGATTGTTAATCTTTTGTTTCTGGTCTTTTGGTTGGTGATTTATCGTAAATATGCGTTGCTTTCATTTTTAGGCTTGGTATGTTCCATTGGTGCTATCCGTACTTATTTTCCAGTCAATGTATTTGTATCTGATGTACCGGAAGGGGCAATCAAATTCTTATCCTACAATACGATGGCCTTTGAGAAGAACCGTGCGAACACCAAGGATAATCCGAACCCTGTGTTGGAATATTTAAGAAACAGCAATGCGGATATAATCTGCCTGCAGGAATATATTGTAGGGGGACGGTTAACCAAGAAAGAGGTGGATTATGCTTTAAGAGATTATCCTTATAAAAATTATTATAAGATATCGGGGGCTAACGGTTTGGGTTGTTATTCCCGTTTTCCTATTTTGTCGGCACATCCGGTGAGATATGCCAGCCTTAACAATGGTTCCATTGCTTATAAAATCAAAGTGAATGGTGATACCTTGCTGGTTGTTAATAATCATCTGGAATCCAATAAGCTGACTGAGAAGGATAAAGAAGTCTATCGCGAAATGATGAAGGACCCTGATAAGCAAAAGGTATCGCAAGGGTCTCGTTTGCTGATCAGAAAACTGGCGGAAGCATCGGCTATACGTGCCGTTCAGGCTGATTCCATAGCTCGTTTGGTGGCCGGTTACAAAGGGGGAGGCATAATTGTATGCGGTGACTTCAATGATTCTCCTATATCATACACTCACAGGGTGGTAGGGGAAGGCCTGAATGATGCTTTTGTGGAGTCGGGAAACGGCTTTGGCATATCTTATAATCAAAATCATTTTTATTTCAGAATAGACAATATTTTATTGAGCAAGAATTTAAAATCTTACCGTTGTACGGTGGATAATACGATAAAGAGTTCGGATCATTACCCCATTTGGTGTTATGTGGCGGAGAAGTGATTTTACATACCTTTAATTGACAGATTATGAAAAGACTATTATTTACGTTAGCGACGTGTTGTGTAATGTGTGCATGTGAACAGAAAACAGAAATGAATCCGTTCTTTACGGAATTCCAGACCGAGTACGGTGCTCCCGATTTTACTAAGATCAGACTGGAGCATTATGAGCCTGCTTTCTTGAAAGGAATAGAGGAGCAGAATGCGGAAATTAAGGCAATAGTTGATAATCCCGAGGAACCTACTTTTGAAAATACCATTGTGGCGCTGGATAAAAGTGGCGGGATTCTGGCGAGAGTAAGTGGGGTGTTTTTTGCATTGACCGAAGCGGATACAAATGATTCGTTGACGGCCTTGAATGAAAAGATGGCTCCTGTACTTTCAGAACATAGTGATAATATTTATTTGAATCAGGATTTGTATAAACGGGTGGCTGATGTGCATCAACAGGAAAAGGAAGGTAAGATAACTCTTACGACTGAGCAACACCGGCTGTTGGACAAGTATTATAAAGCTTTTGTCCGTTCGGGTGCCGGACTGGATGCCGGAAAACAATCCCGTTTGAGGGAGATCAATAAAGAATTGTCGACTTTGGGGATTGCTTTCGACAATCATATCTTAAATGAGAATAACGCTTATCAGTTGGTTATCGAGAATGAGGCTGATTTGGCCGGGTTACCCGAATGGGTGAAAGCGGGGGCCGCAGAGGAAGCGAAAGCTG
>ULWX01038558.1_pt1 | contig 19529 bp, 19 predicted proteins | sample 1960851 | NCBI WGS metagenome assembly ULWX01 (sample SAMEA4835826, study PRJEB28245) | human gut metagenome | biome: gut microbiome; material: fecal sample | place: Denmark | collected 2008 | reverse complement strand
CTTTATCTTCACTTTTTTGCATAAGTTTTTTGACAGTCTCAGCAAAAGCCCCGGTTTTCTAAAAACCGGGGCTTTTTAATGTGCGCCTTACGCTTTACGCTTTATATCCAATCTCATTTGCAAGCTCGGCGCTGATGACGACTGTCACGTCGTGGTGCAGCTTAATATAGGTCACGGGGCATGCGGGGGTGATGGCATCGTCAATAAGCAGCTTTTTGGCGGCGGCGGCCTTGTTAGAGCCGCTGATTATCAGCAGCAGCTTTTTGGCCTGCATGATATCGCCCATGCCCATGGTGACGGCGGTGGTGGGAACCTCGTCCCGGCTGGCGAAGAAGCGGGCATTCGCGTCGATGGTGCTGGGGTCAAGGCTCTCAAGATGCGCGTAGTAATGCAGAGCGTCCGCCGGCTCATTGAAGCCCACATGACCATCGGGGCCGAGGCCGAGCAGCTGAATATCCGTCACACCGTTGGCAATGGCTGCGCGGAACTCCGCGAGATTTGCCTCAACATCACCCAAACCCTTGGCGACATAGGTGTTCTTTTTGTCAATGTTTATGCGGTCGAAGAGATTGCTGTCCATGAAATAGCGGTAGCTCTGGTCATGGTCTGGGGCAAGGCCGACATACTCGTCAAGGTTCACGGAGCTGACGCGGGAGAAATCCAGGCCCTCTTCCTTGCAGCGGCGGGCGAGCTCATCATAGATTCCGATGGGGCTTGAGCCGGTGGCAAGACCAAGGCGGCAGTCGGGCTTCTCGCGGACAATTTTTTCGATTATATCGGCAGCGGCGGCGCACTGGGCGGCGTAGCTGTCGGCAATGATAACGTTCATGCTGTTCCTCCTCTTTTTTGTAAGCGCGAAACAAATCACTTACTATTTTGTGTTTCTGATTATATTTGTTTTGTTGTGTTTAGTCAATATTTCATTCTGTTTTATTTGCCGCAAAATACGCACGGCACTCCCGGCCGATAAGCGCCGAGAGCCCCAGCAGGGCGATGAAGTTCGGGAGGGACATCAGGGCGTTTACAGTGTCTGCCGCCGCCCAGACTGAGCTTGTTGTCATAATTGAGCCCAAAACGGCGCAGAGGCATATGAGCAGGCGATAGGCCCGGTCAGAGCCGGGGCCGAGAAGATAGCGCGAGCAGTAAAGCCCGTAAAGTGAGCTGCCAAGGACTGTCGTGAAGCCGAAGAGAAACAGCGACAGGGCCAGAAATACAGCCGAGAGAGTGTGCCCGAAAACGGTCGCCGCCGCGCTCTCAAGCAGCTCAGCGCCCACAAGGCTGCCCCAGGAGATATCCACACCGCTGACGAGAATGGCAAGGGCGGCGAGTGTGCAGATGACAACGGTGTCGGCAAAAACCTCAAAAATACCCCAGAGCCCCTGCTTTGCGGGCGCACCGCTTGTTGAGCCATGCGCCATGGCGGCATAGCCCAGCCCCGCCTCATTGGAAAATGCCCCGCGCCGCACGCCCCAGTGCAGGGCGTGCTTGAGCGTAAGCCCGCTTGCCGCTCCGCCGACAGCACGCAGAGAGAAGGCGCTATTGAAAATATCATGCAGCACAGCGGGCAGCATTTGCGCGTGGCAGATGATTACAGCAAGCGTAAAAACAATAAAAAGCCCGCTCATAAGCGGCACGAGCAGCTCGGAGGCTCTGCCCACGCCGCGGGCGCCCTTTGAAAGCACGCGATACAGAATAACAGACAGCGCTATACCCAGCAGCAGGCGAAGGGGACGCATAGCACCGGCGGCAAGGCCCAATTCAGCCGCCGCCTGCCCGAGCGCACCCACCGCGCCGCCTATCTGGGCCATGGTGCCCATGCAGAGAACCGAGATGGCGGCAAAAAGCGCGTACATCACGGCAAGCGGCTTAAAGCGCCGGCCGAGGCCGTATTCTATATAATACATCGCTCCGCCGATGTATTCACCGTTTATCTTCTGCCGGTAGCGCAGGCCGAGGAAAATCTCCGCGAATTTTATCACCATGGCGGGAATCGCGGAGAGCCACAGCCAGAGCACCGCGCCCGGCCCGCCCATGGCTATGGCCTGAGCTGTGCCGATGATATTCCCGGTGCCGACGGTGGAGGCAAGCGCCGTGCACACCGCCTGAAGCTGAGTGACCGCACCATTATCCTCCCGCTTTTTGAAAACCATGCCCAGAGCGGCAGAAAAATGCCTGAGCGGTAAAAAGTGACATCTGATGGTGAGAATAAGCCCGCAGAGGAGAAAAAGCGGCAAAAAAAGTCCCGACCAGAGGGCGGAGTTTAAAATTTCCATTTGCGAAATCCTTAATATTTATAAAAATGACTTTATTTTAGAGTTACAATGTGGTAACATACAGCCGACAACAGAGAGCTGTTTGTCCAATATATGCAGACCCAAACCCCATGATTCTGAAAGGATTAAAAAATGAAAAAGATAATTTCTCTTATACTTTGTGTGCTGATGCTCTTTTCCCTTGGCGTTACCGCCTTCGCGGACGGGGATAACGCGCCAAACCAGAGCCGCGCGGTAATCGGCGCGGACCTCACGCCGGAGCAGGTCAGCTCCGTGTACGAGCTTTTCGGCGTCAAGCGCGGCGAGCCCATTGAGCTGACCGTTACAAACGCGGAGGAGAGGGAATACCTCGAGGGCTATGTGGATGATTCCATAATCGGCACCCGCTCCATATCCTGCGTGTATGTTGAGCTGCTGCCCGAGGGCTCCGGCATGGATGTTACGACGAGCAACATCACCTGGTGCTCGGCAGAGATGTATATCAGCGCCCTTGCCACCGCCGGCATAACCGACGCGAAGATTGTCGTCGCCTCACCCTTTGAGGTCAGCGGTACCGCCGCCCTCACCGGCGTTTACAAGGCCTATGAGGACATGACCGGCAAAAAGCTGGACGATATCGCGAAGCTCGTCTCCACGCAGGAGCTGACCATCACAGGTGAGCTTGCAAACGAGATTGGCAGCATGGACTCCACCTCCATTGTAAACGACCTAAAGCTCATGCTCGACGAGACCGCCCAGATGACTGACGCCGAGATCCGCGACCAGATAATCCAGATAGCGGGGCGCTATAATGTCACGCTCACCGAAACTCAGATAAACCAGCTCATAAGCCTCTGCCGCTCCCTTGAGGGGCTGGACGGGGACGCGCTCAGGGCCAGGGTTGAGGATGTGCAGAACACTCTGCAAAAGGTGTCAAACGCGAAGACTCAGGTCGTGGGCTTCGTCCAGTCCGTGAAAAAGGTCGTCACCTCCATCAAGAGCTTCTTTGAAAAAATCGGCGATATCATCGGTCTGTAAGCCGGATTTTAAGAAAATAAACACAAAACGCCGCCTCTTTTCGAGACGGCGCTTTTTGCTACAAATTTTTGAACTATGTCTAAACACTCATAAATAAAAAGACTTTACATTGCCCTTATGAAAGTGCTATAATATATTCACATCATCGGAAAAAATATGGAGGCAAGCTATGTCGTCATCCACCAAAGAAGCACTGTCCACGGCTCTGAAAAAGATGCTGGGCGTCAAGCCCATTGACAAGGTAACTGTCAAGGATCTGGTCGGGATCTGCAATGTCAACCGACAGACGTTTTATTATCATTTCAACGATGTGTATGATCTGCTTGCCTGGACCTTCGAAGAGGACGCCGACAAGTATCTGCCGAGCAAAGTCATATACGACAACTGGCGAGAGGATGTCATGACCTATTTCCGTTATCTCAAGAATAACAGGGTCGTGGCGCTGAATATTTTTAATTCACCCCGCCGCAAATTCATGCTCCAGCATATTAAAGACAGGCTGCACAGCTGTGTGCGGGATTTTGCTTTGATAGTGTCCGAGGGCAAAAATATCGACATGCAGGATTTTGAGTTCGTGGTGGACTTATACACGAATCTTGTCGTCGGCCTTATCTCCCAGTGGATGGATTCCGGCATGCCCGAGTCCCTGCCCGGCAACCGGGAACGGATAATGAGCCTGCTGGATAACAGCATTGAGGTCATGCTCGGCAGCTTCCAGCGGCCCGGGAAAATCGCCGCGCAGTCATAATAATATAGTATAATCACAACCGCCCTGCTGCTTGCAGGGCGGTTATTAGTTCTTATGCCTCTTCTATTTCTATTTCGGCATCATCGTCAGGCCGGCGCTTCAAAACGAGGTTTACAACAAGGCAGAGGGCGAGGACAACAAGCGTTGGCAGCAGCCACGCGAGGTCCATCCCGTAAAGCGGCAGGGAAGTGACGAATTTGCCGCGGTTGAAGGTACACACGGCGCTGAACACCAGAGCCGCGCCCACGCATACGCGGTAGAGCCAATCCGGCAGCTTATCGCCCGCGATGGAGAGCAGGATGATAACCAGCATCGGCGGGTAGACAACATTTAAAATAGGTGATGCGAAGGCGATGATGCGGTCAAGCCCGAGGTTCGCCGCTGCGGCGGAGAACACGCAGATTATAGTTACAAGCAGGCTGTATTTGATCTTGCCGCCGGAGAGATTGCAGAAAAAGCTTGCAGCCGAGCTGACAAGGGCCACCGCCGTTGTTACACATGCCAGCGCGACAACTATGCCGAATACCGCCACGCCGACCTTGCCCAGAAGCAGGGTGACAATGTTGATGATAAGCTCCGCTCTGGTGAGCGGGGTTTTGTAAATGCGGGAGACGCTTGCGCCGAGGTAGGCAAGGCCGAGATAGACAACAAGCAGCAGAACGCCGGAGAGAATGGCCGCTCCCTGAACAATGCCGTTGCGCTCGGCAGAGTCCTTATAGCCCTTGTCGGCGGCGGATTTTAGAATAATGATGCCAAATACCATCGCCGCGAGAACGTCCATGGTCTGGTATCCGGCTTTGAGCCCCGTGGAGACAACGGAATCAACCCAGGTCATATCCGAGGGCGTGCCCAGCGGGGAGACAATGCCTTTGATGATGAGCACCAGCAAGCCCAGCAGCAGAAGCGGCGTGAGCACCTTGCCGACTATATCGACCACGGCGGATTCCTTTATGCAAAGCAGCAGAATAAGCGCGAAAAATATGATCGACACCACAAGTGACGAGGCGGAGGGAAGCAGCGGCAGAACGGACATTTCAAAGGTCGTGGCGGCGGTCCTCGGAATGGCGACCAGAGGGCCGATACACAGCACGACAACGCTCATAAGCAGCGCGGCGGGCACCTTGCCAAGATGACCGGTTATCCCGTCCGGCCCGTCAGTGCGCAGAAGGACAAATATCGTCAGCATCGCGAGGCCAATATCTGAAATATAATAGGCGACAAAGCCAAGCAGCCACTCGCTGCCGGACTGAAGCCCCAAATACGGCGGGAAGATAACATTCCCCGCCCCAAAGAACATGGAGAACAGCGCAAAGCCAATAACAACACAGTCTTTCAGATGATTTTTGCTTTTGATTTTCTTCACCGAATTCCTTCTTTCATGCCAATTAATTCCATTTATCTAATAATAACACAGTTTGCACAAAAATCAAAGAAAAACAAGCCCGTTAAAAAAATATTTTGTAAAAGTTGAACAAGTGACAATTTTTCGACCATAAAGAACAGAATAAAAGATAATTAAGCCCGTAACAAAGCCCGGTGTTGAAAGAATAAAAAAAATAGAGTATAATAATCCGAATCCCTTTAGATTGGAGAAAATTATGGCTGAGCAAAAGACAAACGTCATGCGCACGCTTGAGCAGAAAAAGATAAAATATACCCCGCATGAGTACCCCCACGGTGATGAGGCAGTGGACGGGATGACCGTTGCGGGCATTCTCGGCATTGAGCCGGAGAGAATATTCAAGACTCTGGTTGCCCGCGGCGCGAGCAAGAAAATATATGTTTTTGTGCTGCCGGTCTGCGCGGAGCTTGAGCTTAAAAAGGCGGCGAAGGCGGCAGGGGAGAAGTCTGTTGCGATGGTGCACGTGAGCGAGATAAACGCCCTGACCGGCTATATCCGCGGCGGCTGCTCGCCCATCGGCATGAAAAAGCGCTACCCCACTTTTTTTGACGAGAGCATCCTCAAACAGGAGACGGTGCTTGTCAGCGCGGGCAAGATAGGCCAGCAGGTGGAGCTTTCGCCCGCCACGCTCATTGAGCTTACCGGCGGCAAAACAGCAGATATCAAAACCGAGGAGTAAACCATGCAGAACACCATATTTATAAAGGGCGCAAGAGAAAATAACCTTAAAAATATTGATGTTGAGATACCAAGAGACAAGCTGGTTGTCATGACCGGGCTTTCAGGCAGCGGCAAATCCAGCCTCGCCTTCGATACAATTTACGCCGAAGGCCAGCGCCGGTACGTGGAGAGCCTCAGCTCCTACGCGCGGATGTTCCTCGGTCAGATGGATAAGCCCGATGTGGACTATATTGACGGGCTTTCCCCGGCAATTTCCATCGACCAGAAGACTACCTCCCGCAACCCCCGCTCCACCGTCGGCACGGTGACGGAGATTTATGACTATCTGCGCCTTTTGTGGGCGCGCATCGGCGTGCCGCACTGCCCTAAATGCGGCAAGGAGATCCGCCGCCAGAGCATTGACCAGATAGTTGACCGCATCATGGAGCTGCCGCAGGGGACGAAGATCCAGCTTTTATCCCCGGTCGTGCGCGGCAGAAAGGGCGAGCACGTCAAGATTTTTGAGGACGCGAAGAAATCCGGCTACGTCCGCGCCCGGGTGGACGGAATAATCTATGAGCTTTCCGAGGAAATAAAGCTCGAAAAAAATAAAAAGCACAATATTGAGATAGTTGTGGACAGGCTTGCCATAAAGCCGGACATTGTCCGCCGCCTGACGGACTCCGCCGAGACTGCGCTTGCCCTCTCGGGGGGGCTGCTGTTTGTGGAGCTTGTACCCGACGGGGAGGTGCTCAGCTTTTCGCAGAACTACGCCTGCGACGACTGCGGCATTTCGATGGAGGAGCTTGCCCCGCGCCTGTTTTCCTTCAACAGCCCGCAGGGGGCATGTCCGGAGTGCACGGGCCTTGGCATGAAGATGCTCATTGACCCGGAGCTTATCATGCCCAATCCCAAGCTCAGCATTATGGACGGGGGCATTACGGCCTCCGGCTGGAGCAATGTCCGCTCGGACGGGATAGCCAAGATGTATTTTGACGCGCTGGGCCGCCGCTATCACTTTAAGCTCACAGACCCGATAAAGGACCTCTCCCCGGAGGCCATAAAGGCTATTTTGTACGGCACCAAGGGCGAGCCGCTTGAGCTGCACTATGAAAAGAGCGAGGGCTACGGCGTCATAAAGCGGGAGTTTGAGGGCATTGTCAACAATCTTGAGCGCCGCTATAAGGAGACGCAGAGCGCCGCCATGCGCGCGGATATCGAGGAGTGCATGTCCGAGATACCATGCCCAAAGTGCGGCGGAAGAAGGCTAAAGCCCACGGCGCTGGCTGTGACGGTGGGCGGCATGAACATTGCCGATTTTACCGACCTCTCCGTTGTGAAGGCGCTGGACTTTGTAAACGGCCTGACGCTTAACGAGAAGGAGACAATAATTGCCGAGCGCATTTTGAAGGAGATAAAATCCCGCCTGGGCTTTTTGCAGAGCGTGGGTCTTGGCTATCTGACCCTCTCCCGCGCCGCGGGGACGCTCTCCGGCGGCGAGAGCCAGCGCATCCGCCTTGCAACGCAGATAGGCTCAAGCCTGATGGGCGTGCTGTATATTCTCGACGAGCCGAGCATCGGACTGCACCAGCGGGACAATGAAAAGCTTCTGCGCACCCTCTGCCGTCTGCGCGATCTGGGCAACACCCTGATTGTCGTTGAGCATGATGAGGACACCATGCGCAGCGCGGATTATATCGTGGACATCGGCCCCGGCGCGGGTATAAACGGCGGCAAGGTCGTCGCCGCGGGCAGCGTGGAGGATATCTGTGCCTGCCCCGAGTCCATAACCGGGCAGTATCTCAGCGGGAAAAAGTTCATCCCCATCCCCGCCGAGCGGCGAAAGGGCAACGGGTACAGCATTGTTATCCGCGGCGCAAGAGAGAATAACCTTAAAAACATCGATGTTGAGATACCGCTGGGTGAGCTCGTGTGCGTCACGGGGGTATCCGGCAGCGGCAAGTCCTCGCTTATTAACGAGGTTTTGTACAAGACTCTCGCGGCGGAGAAAAACCGCGTCAAGGTGCGCCCCGGCAAGTGCGACAGGGTTGACGGGCTTGAGTTTGTGGACAAGGTCATTGCCCTCGACCAGAGCCCCATCGGCCGCACGCCGCGCTCTAACCCAGCGACCTACACAGGGGTATTTAACGACATTCGCGAGCTTTTCGCTCAGACTCAGGACGCGAGGCTCCGGGGCTACTCTGCCGGGCGCTTCTCCTTTAATGTCAAGGGCGGCCGCTGCGAGGCCTGCTCCGGCGATGGGCTTGTGAAGATAGAGATGCACTTTCTGCCGGATGTGTTCGTGCCCTGCGACGTCTGCGGCGGCAAGCGCTATAACCGCGAGACGCTGGAGGTCAAGTATAAGGGCAAAAACATTTCCGAGGTGCTGGACATGACCGTGGAGGAGGCCTGCTCCTTCTTTGAAAACCAGCCCCGCATCCTCGGCAAAATTCAGACGCTTTTTGACGTTGGCCTCGGCTATGTGCGCCTTGGTCAGTCGAGCACGACACTCTCCGGCGGCGAGGCGCAGCGCGTGAAGCTCGCGACGGAGCTGTCAAAGCGCAGCACCGGCAAGACCGTCTATGTGCTCGACGAGCCGACAACGGGCCTGCACATTGCTGACGTCCACCGGCTTATCGAGATACTCAACCGCCTTGTCGAGGCGGGGAACACCGTTATTGTAATCGAGCATAACCTTGATGTCATAAAGGTTGCCGACCATATAATCGACCTTGGCCCCGAGGGGGGCGACGATGGCGGAACCCTCGTCTTTGAGGGGACGCCCGAGGACTGCGCCAAGTGCGGCGAGAGCTACACCGGCCAGTTTTTGGAGAAAATGCTGAAATAAATTTGAACGGAGAATTCCATGGATAGGGAAAACCGGCTTATCGAGCTGTCCGGGACAGTTGACTCGGTAATTTATAAAAATGAAGAGAACGGTTATACCGTGCTGCGCCTGACCGATGAAAACGGCGAGAGCGTCACGGCGGTGGGCTGCTTTCCCTATGCCGCTGCCGGGGAGTCGATGATCCTCAGCGGGGACTGGATGACCCACAGCGTCCACGGGCGGCAGTTCAAGGCCGAGTTTGCCCAGAGAATGATGCCCTCCGGCGCGAGGGCGATTTACAGCTACCTTGCCGGGGGCGCGGTGAAGGGCATAGGCCCCGCTACCGCCTCCGTGATAATTGACCGCTTCGGCGATAACGCGCTGGACGTGCTTGAAAATTCCCCGGAAAAGCTTGCGGAGCTGCGGGGCATAAGCATGGCCAAGGCGCAGCAGATAAGCAAGGATTTCCGCCGGCAGACGGGGCTTCGGCGGCTGATGGAGTTTATATGCTCCTTCGGTCTTAGGCCAATCCTCGCCATGAGACTATATAAATTCTATGGCGACAGCGCCCTTTCAATGGTTCAGGATAACCCGTACATAATCTCTGCCGAGCATATCGGCGGCAGCTTTGCCGAGGCGGACGCCCTCGCCCTTGAGATGGGCATGGACGGCTTTTCGATGAACAGAATAAAGGCCGCCCTGCTCTTTGAGCTGCGCCATAATACCGGCAACGGCCACTGCTTTATCCCACGGGAAAAGCTCTCCGCCGCCACGGCCCAGCTTATTGGCGTCTCCGAGGAGGATGCGGACAGGGGCATTGAGGAGCTTATTGACTCCGCCCAGCTTAAATTTGAGGTCGTCTCCGGCACCAACGCCTGCTACCTGCCGGAGCTCTATGAGGCCGAGACGGACTGTGCCCGCCGCCTTGCCGCCATGTGCATGGATAAGCGCGAGGAGACGGCGGATATCGCGGGCATAGTAAAACGCCTTCAGCAGCGGCAGAGAATAAAATACACCGAATTGCAGCTTAAAACCCTGGAGCTGGCGCTTAAAAACCGCGTCGTTATTCTGACCGGCGGCCCCGGAACAGGTAAGACGACATCATTGCGGGCGATTCTTGCGCTGTTTGACGCGCTGGGGTATAAGACCCTGCTCACCGCGCCAACAGGCCGGGCCGCAAAGCGCATGGCGGAGCTTACCGGCGCGGAGGCGCAGACCGTTCACCGGCTGCTCGGCGCGAAGTTTGACGATGACGGCGAGCGGGTGGTCTTTGGAAAAAACGAGAAGGACAGGCTTTCCTGCGACGCGGTGATTTTGGACGAGGCGTCGATGGTGGATATCCTGCTGATGGACGCGATGATGCGCGCCCTGCCGCCGGACGCAAGGCTTATAATGGTGGGGGACGCTGACCAGCTTCCGCCCGTAGGCCCGGGGAATGTGTTTTCCGCGATGATACGAAGCGGCGTTGTGCCCACCGTGCGCCTGAAGGAAATTTTCCGCCAGAACGAGGGCAGCAGGATAGTTCGCAACGCTCACATGATCAACCGGGGCGAGTACCCCAATTTATCCGAAAACGCGGGGGATTTCTTCCGGCTCAAGCGTTTGCAGGCCGCGGGCGCCATCGAGACGGTTGCCGAGCTTTGCACAACGCGCCTGCCCAATAAAATGCACATCCCGTCTGAGGACATTCAGGTGCTATCTCCCACGCGAAAAGGGGAGCTTGGCACAGTGAATCTCAACAAGCACCTCCAGCAGGCGCTCAACCCGCCCAAGGAGGGCAAGCGCGAAAAGCTCTTCGGTGAGAGCGTTTTCCGCGAGGGTGACAGGGTCATGCAGATACGCAATAATTACGATATCATCTGGCAGAGCGCCGACGGTAAGCTCAGCGGCGCAGGAATTTATAACGGCGATATTGGAAAAATAATTGCGGTTGACCTTGAGAGCGAAATTCTGAAGGTGGATTTTGACGGGCGCATAGCGAGCTACGGCTTTGACGGGCTGATGGAGCTTGAGCACGCCTGGGCAATGACCGTGCACAAATCCCAGGGCAGCGAGTACCGGGCGGTGATCCTCACCCTCGGCGCGAGCGCTCAGGCGCTGCTTACAAGGGGAGTGCTGTATACGGCGGTGACAAGGGCGAAGGAGCTTTTGATCATAGTCGGCGATGAACAGACGGCCTACCGCATGATTGATAACTTCCGCCAGTCCCGGCGCTATTCCGCACTGCGCGTGCGCCTTATGGAGCTCTGCGGCGTATGAAGCTGACGGAAAAGCTGCTTGATTTGTTATACCCGCCGCGCTGCGCATTCTGCCGGAGGCTTCTGTGGAGGGACGCGCTTATGTGCCCGGAGTGTGCAAAGTCCCTGCCATACACCGGCGCTGCCGCAAGGTATGGGAAAATAGCGCACATTGCCGGTTGCGTCTCGCCGCTATACTATGAGGGGGACGTGCGCGCCTCGCTTTTGCGATATAAATTTCATTCCTTAACAGCTTATTCAAAGGTTTATAGTAAAATTATTGTAAAATGTATTGACGAATGTCAAATTTCCTGCGATATTATCACATGGGTACCTTTGTCCGCCAAGAGACTGCGCAAGCGCGGCTATGACCAGGCGCGGCTGCTGGCGGAGGAGATTGCGCGGGAAAAGAACATCCCATGCGTCCGTCTGCTGAAAAAGACGGTCAACAATCCCGCCCAGTCGGGTACCGGCAGCCCGGAAAAGCGCAAAGCCAACGTTGCCGGGGTGTATGCCTATGCGCCGGACAGGCCCCTTGACGGAAAATCCGTGCTGCTGATTGACGATATTGTCACCACCGGGGCGACGCTCAGCGAATGCGCACGTGTATTGAAGGCAGAGGGCGCGGGGCCGGTTTACGCCGCGACCCTCGCCAGAACAAGAGAATAATTAAGTTGTGATATAGATATTGAGGTGAAGCCGAATGGTCATTTTTGAAAAAGATATTGCGGTTGACATGGGAACAGCTTCTACTATGCTCTTTGAGCAGGGAAAGGGTATTGTCTCCAGAGAGCCCACTGTTGTGGCTGTCAACAAGTTCAACGGCAAAATATTAAAGGTCGGGCAGGAGGCCCAGCGTATGCTCGGGCGCACCCCGGCGGACACTGTCGCCATCCATCCCGTGTGCGACGGCGTGATTTCCGACTATGATATCGCGGCGCAGATGCTGCGGGAGCTTGTTTCGAGAGTGACCTCCGCAAGCCTCTTTAAGCCGAGGATTCTCTGCTGTGTCCCGAGCAGCATTTCCGGCGTTGAGGAGCGCGCCATGATTGACGCCGCCATCGAGGCCGGCGGCAGAAAGGTCTACCTCTTTGAAACCGCAGTCGCCACGGCGCTTGGCGCAGGGATAGATATCTCCAAGCCTGACGGGCACCTGGTCGTTGATATCGGCGGCGGGACAACGGATATCGCCATAGTCTCCGCCGGCGGCGTTGTCGAGTGCGAGTCTATTAACGCGGCGGGTGCTGCGTTTGACGAGTCTATCGTCAAGTTTATCCGCCGCAAGCACAATATGCTTATCGGCCTTGGCGCTGCGGAGGAGCTCAAACGCAGCATCGGCGGCGTTATCCAGCGCCCGGATGTCGGCCTTGAGGAGGTAAAGGGCCGCAGCCTGACTAACGGCTTCCCGAAGGTCGTCCAAATCAGCGCGGCGGAGCTTATCGAGGCCTTTGTTGAGCCGATGAACCGCATACTTGAGGGCATACACACCGTGCTCGAGCGTACCCCGCCTCAGCTCGTGGGCGACCTTGCGCAAAACGGCATCATCATGTCCGGCGGCGGGAGCCTGCTATACGGTATTGACAGACTTGTCGAGCGCAGCACCGGAATACGCACCACGGTCGTGGACGATGCTATCTCCTGCGCTGCCTACGGCGCGGGCAAAATGCTCAAGCACCTTGACGACATGCAGGACGGCATGATGAATTTCCACCGCCGCAGACAGTTAAAATAAATAACCGGGAGGCGTTTCAATGGACAGCTTAAAAGTTCAGAAAGCCCTGGCAAAATTCAAAAAGAAAAATACGGACGAGCCGCCCCACTGCTCGGCTGTTATCGTCGCTGCGGGCAGCTCCAGCCGCATGGGGCATGACAAGATAATGGGCTCCCTGGGTGGTATCCCCGTGCTTGTGAGAACCTTGCGCGCCTTCGAGGAGTCCGAGTATGTGGACGAGATTATTCTTGTCACAAGGCTTGAAATGATTGAGCACGCCGCTATGCTCTGCGATAAATACGGCATCAGCAAGATATCCAAGGTCATATGCGGCGGCAAGACGAGAACGGAATCCGCCCTCTGTGGCGTTTCCGAGACGAAAAAGGGCGCAAAGCTCATCGCCATTCACGACGGGGCAAGGCCGCTTGTGAGCCAGCAGCTCATAAAAAGAGTTGTCTACGCCGCGCGGGATAACTATTCCGCCGTCCCCGCCATAAAATGCACCGACACCATGAAGGTGGTCGACAGCGAGGGCGTTGTCTGCGGCAGCGTTGACAGGGACAGCTTTATGCGCATCCAGACGCCGCAGGTCTTTGAAGCGTCGTTTATAAAGGGCGCGCTCACCAAGGCCGTCAAGGACGGCATAACCCTGACGGATGACTGCTCCGCCATGGACATGATGGGCATTAAAACCGTCACCGTTGAGGGCGAGGAGAGCAACATTAAGCTCACAACGCCCTTTGACATGGCCGTTGCCGAGGCTATACTCAAAGGCAGGTCTAAAGTATGAGAATCGGCCATGGCTACGATGTGCACCGGCTCGTGCCGGAGCGAAAGCTCATCCTCGGCGGGGTGGAGGTGCCCTATGAGCTGGGGCTTTTGGGCCATTCGGATGCCGATGTGCTGACCCATGCGCTGATGGACGCGCTCCTTGGTGCGGCGGCGCTGGGGGATATCGGCGGTCATTTTCCGGACAATGACCCCAAATATGAGGGCGCGGACAGCATCGCTCTTTTGCGCGAGGTCGTTGCCATCATCGACGCGGCGGGCTATCGGGTTGAGAATGTGGACTGCACGGTTCTTGCCCAGCGGCCAAAGCTCAAGCCATTTATCCCGGCCATGCGTGAGCGCCTTGCACAGGCAATGGGGCTTGACGTGTCGGCGGTGAGCGTCAAGGCCACAACAGAAGAGGGGCTCGGCTTTACCGGCGAGGGGCTTGGCATAGCCGCCCACGCGGTCGCGCTTATCGAGATAAATTAACAGGTTTCGCCGTAGAGCATAAGATGTTATGTATCTGTGCGCTATGGCGGGATATATCACGCAGGACAGAGATGCCCTGCGTTTTTTATATTTGTGCCGCAAAGTTGCGGCTGATAGGAGCGAGATATGACTCAATATCTGATAATGTGCCGTTCACTGACCGCCGCCCAGAAATCCGCAAGGCTTCTGGAGCGCTCAGGGATAACGGCGGTTGTGATAAAAGCGCCGCAGCACCTCTCCGGCAACGGCTGCGGATATTCGGTGGCCCTGCACTCAAGGCTCAGGGAGGCGGCGGCTCTGCTGAGAAAATACCAGATGCTCAGTGGGAAAATCTATGAGAGCGTGGACGGCGGAGAGTATACGGAGGTACGGCCTTGATTTATCTTGATAACGGCGCGACCACGCTCATAAAGCCCGTATCAGTGGGCCGGGCGGTATCTGAGGCAATGCGCAGCATGGCAAGCCCCGGGCGGGGCGGGCACCCGCCCGCCATGCTCGCGGCGGAGACGGTATACGCCTGCCGGGAAGCGGCGGCGGAGCTTTTCAACGTCCCGGAGCCGGAGCAGGTGGTCTTTACCATGAACGCGACCCATGCCCTGAACATCGCCATAAATTCACTTGCCAGAGCCGGGGAGCGGGTTGTTGTGTCCGGCTTTGAGCACAATTCCGTTACCCGCCCGCTGACGGCAAAGGGCGCGGAGCTTGTATACGCGGGCACAAAGCTCTTTGACGCGGCGGACACTCTTGAGGACTTTGACAGTAAGCTCAAGGGCGCGGGGCTGTGCGTCTGCACACATGTATCCAATGTGTTTGGCTATGTTCTGCCGATTTATGAGATAGCGGAGCTCTGCCGCCGCCGCAGTGTGCCGCTTATCGTAGATGCCTCACAGTCGGCGGGGGTGCTGGATGTGGATATGCAGAAGCTCGACGCGGAGTTTATCGCCATGCCTGGGCACAAGTCCCTTTTCGGCCCGCAGGGAACGGGGATACTGCTGTGTAAAAACATGGCAAAACCCTATATGTTCGGCGGCTCCGGCTCAGACAGCGTCCCTCAGCATATGCCGGATTACCTGCCCGACGGCCTTGAAGCGGGGACGCACAATGTCTGCGGAATAGCGGGCCTTCTGGCGGGGATAAACTACGTCAGAGCCACCGGAACCGGGAACATCCTCCGCCATGAGCAGCGGCTTTTGAAAACCATGGTGAGTGAGCTTGACGGCAGCGGCGCTGAGCTTTTCACCGGCCCTGGGCAGAGCGGCGTTTTGTCCCTGCGGGTAAAGGGCATGGACTGCGAGCAGGTGGCGGAGGGGCTTTCTCAGCGCGGCATCTGCGTGCGCTCGGGCATGCACTGCGCCCCCACGGCCCACCGCAGCGCCGGGACGCTCGATACCGGCACGGTGCGTCTGAGCTTTTCACCATTTAACGACGAGCGGCAGATAAAAACCGCCTGCGCGGCCATCAGGGAAATTGCGGAAAAAGGGAAATAGTTCAAAAGATTTTAACATTATAATCACCGCTTAATGTTGCCAACCGGAAGAAAATGCTGTATAATATGCTGATAAGATTTTGCGGTGAGCTGGGCCGCGCTTTTGAAAAATTTGAACGGAGATTCTTATGGAAGTTTTCAGCGACGCGATCAGGCGCATTACAACTATGGGCGTTGCGGATGTTATCGACATTCTCATCGTCGCCTACCTGATATATAAAGCGATTTGGTTCGTGCGCAGGACCAATTCATATAACCTTGCAAAGGGGCTTATCCTCATCCTTGTCGTGCTCGGTGTGTCTGAGTTCACGCATCTGACTATGATCAACTTTGCCCTGCGCAAGGCTGTGGAATTGGGCCTGATCGCGCTGCTGATTCTCTTCCAGCCGGAGCTGCGCCGCATGCTTGAGCGCATGGGCAGCAGCGTCAGCACCAGCCGCAAGGCGGAAAGCCCCGTCATTCAGACGGCTATCGCCCAGACGGTGCTGGCCTGCTCGGACATGTCCGAATCCAGAACCGGCGCGCTGCTGATTTTTGAGCGCAATGTCAAGCTCGGCACGATTATGAACACGGGCACGATAATAAATGCCGATGTGACGGCGGAGCTTATAAAAAACCTCTTTTACAACAAGGCCCCCCTGCATGACGGGGCGGTCATTATCCGCAATGGCCGGGTCGCGGCGGCGGGCTGTGTTCTGCCGCTGACCCAGAGCCAGAACCTGAGCAAGGATCTGGGTATGCGCCACAGGGCCGGCATCGGCCTGAGCGAGCAGTCTGACGCGGTGGTCATTATCGTCTCGGAGGAGACGGGGGCAATCTCCGTCGCGATTGACGGGATGCTCAAGCGCCACCTCACGGCGCAGATGCTGGACAAGCTCCTGCACAGTGAGCTTGTTTCGGACGAGGAAGACACGGACAACGGGAACGGCTTTATTGCGATGCTCCGCAAGCTGTTCAGGGTGAAGCCAAATGAAGAAAAGAAATCTGATGAAGTCAATATATAACAGCCGTGTGTTCTGGGCTGTTGTCTCCCTGATAACGTCTTTTGCCATCTGGTTTTATGTGACGAGCGTTGACGAGGATGAGTACATCCAGACCTTCAACGGCGTTCAGGTGGAGCTGAGCGGAGAGAACACGCTCAGGGAAAACCGCAACATGGTCATTACAGACCTTGATACAAGCACCGTCTCCCTGCGCATAAAGGGGCCGAGGCGGGTTATAAGCTCCCTTGACGCGGACGATATTGTCGCCCGCATCGACGTGAGCAAGCTTACGCAGGCGGCCTATACCTCCCAGCAGTACACGGTGGAATTTCCCACAAGCGTCAACCGCCGGGATCTGGTCATTGAATCGCGCTACCCGGAGGCTGTGAGCTTTACGGTCGCAAAGCAGACGACAAAGACCGTCCCCGTGCGCGGCGGCTTTGAGGGGGAGATTGCCGAGGGGTACACAGCGGAGACGCCGGTGTTTGAGCCCTCCACCATCACCCTGACCGGCGCGGAGACTTATCTGAACGACATTACCTACGCCTGGGTGACGTTTGGAACAGGCATTACCGTCAACAGCACTTACAGTGTTGAGTCCGGCTTTACGCTGATGGACGATAACGACCAGCCCGTATCGACTACGGAGTTCAGCTGCTCGACAGATACCGTGACAGCGACACTGCCGATGCTGGAGATAAAGGATGTTCAGCTCGGCGTGGATATAGTCGAGGGCGCGGGCGCTACAAGCTCCAATGTAAAGATAACCGTTGAGCCGAAGTCGATAAGCCTTGCCGGAGATTCGGCCATACTCAACGGCATAAACCGGATAATCCTCGATACCGTCGATTTGACCGATTTCGCCTCCACCTATACAGAGACCTATACTATACCGATTTCAAACGGACTGCGCAATCTCACGGGTGTCACTGAGGCAAAGGTGACTATCGAGGTCATCGGCCTTGAGACGAAGACCTTCCGCGTAAACTCCATCTCCTGCATAAACGAGGGCGACGGGACGGTTGCGGATATCATCACCGAGAGCATAGAGGTCACACTGCGCGGCACGGCGGAGGACTTGGAAAAGGTAAAGAGCGAGAACATCCGCGCTGTGGCGGACCTTGCCGATTACAAGGGCTCGACCGGCTCATACATGCCGGAGGTCAAGATATACGTTGACGGCTTTACAAATGTGGGCGCAATTGGTACGGAGACTATCTCCGTTGAAATAAGGAGGGCATGATTTGACTCAGGAGGCTGTAATAACAAAGCTGCTGCCGGATAACATGGCGGAGGTCGTGGTGACACGGGGCACCGCCTGCGGCAGCAACTGCGGCAACTGTGAAAGCTGCATTTACGACAGCAAGGTGAAAGCCCTTGCGAAAAACCCCATCGGCGCGCTCCGGGGCGAGAAGGTGGTCATATCCAGCAAAACCTCCTTCGTTTTCGGCGCGGCAATTCTTGTTTATGTGATGCCGCTGGTGCTGTTTCTGATTGGCTTTGCCGCGGCGCATATGCTCGGCGGCAGCGAGGGGGTCTGTGTGCTGACAAGCTTTATCGGCCTTGTGCTGGGCGCGGTCATCGTCGTTTTAAGCCAGCGGCTCAAAAAAGATAAAAAGCCCCTTGTCTATACCATTATCGGGAGGGCTGAGGCACAATGATAAAGAGCATGACGGGTTATGGCAGCGCCAGCGGCAGCGCCCAGGGCTTCAATATCAGCGTGGAGCTGAAAAGCGTCAACAACCGCTTTTTGGATACCTCCGTGCGTATGCCGCGCAGCTTCATGTTTGCCGAGGAGACGGTTAAATCCGCCGTCCAGCGGCATATCAGCCGGGGCAAGGTCGATGTCTTTGTGACGGTCGATTCCGCCGGGACGGACGAGGTCTGCGTCAAGGTAAATGAGGCGCTTTTGAAGGGCTATGTCACCGCGGTAAAGCACATTGCCGAGGAGTACGGGCTAAATGACGATGTAAGCGCCATGAGTGTTGCCCGCTTCCCGGAGGTTTTGACGGTCGAAAAGGCTGATATTGACACGGAGGCCGTTGCCGCCGCGATAGGCGAGCTTACAGAGCTTGCGCTGGAGGATTTTGACAAGATGCGCCTGCGCGAGGGCGAGAAGCTCAGGGACGATGTATTGAGCAGGCTCCAGACTATTGACGCGCTTGTCACCACGGTGGAGCGCTCCGCCCCGGAGACGGTGAAGGCCTACCGCAGCCGCCTTGAGCAGAAGATGCAGGAGGTACTGGGCACCGCCGGAATCGACGAGAGCCGCATTTTGGCCGAGGCCGCCATTTTTGCAGACCATATCGCCGTGGACGAAGAGACCGTGCGCCTGCGCAGTCATATGTCCCAGCTCAGGCAGATGGTCGAGGGCTCATCGCCCACCGGCAGGAAGATTGATTTTCTCGTGCAGGAGTTTAACCGCGAAGCCAATACAATCGGCTCCAAGTGCCAGAATTCGGACATTGCCCACACGGTGGTCGACCTCAAGTCCGAAATTGAGAAGATTCGCGAGCAGATTCAGAACATCGAATAGGAGCGGAGAATGAAGCTTGTACCTATTGGTTTTGGAAACCTCATCTCTGCTGAGCGGGTTGTCTCTGTCGTAAGCCCGGAGTCCGCGCCCATCAAGCGCATGATTCAGGATGTGCGCGAGCGGGGGCTGCTTATCGACGCATCCTTCGGCAGAAGCACCAAGGCTGTTATAGTCATGGACAGCGGCAACGTTGTGTTGTCGGCGCTCGCGCCGGATGTTCTTGCGCAGCGCTTCAGTGAGGAATAGAGGAATTATATTGACAGGAGGGTATTATAAAATGGAGAAGAAGGGGAAACTGTTTGTTATATCCGGCCCGTCCGGGGCGGGGAAGAGCACGGTCGTGTTCAAGGCGGTTGAAAACCGCGACGATGTGTGCTTTTCCATTTCTG
>ULWX01053359.1_pt1 | contig 19660 bp, 16 predicted proteins | sample 1960851 | NCBI WGS metagenome assembly ULWX01 (sample SAMEA4835826, study PRJEB28245) | human gut metagenome | biome: gut microbiome; material: fecal sample | place: Denmark | collected 2008 | reverse complement strand
AAAGTATTGACATACATAACAAAGTAAGGTATTATTTGCACTTGTAACGCCATACATATAAAGTGGCATTTATTTTATGAAAATACGCTCCATATCCGGCGCATAGAAAAGAAACAAGGGAGACAGACAAGATGAAAAAAGTGGTGAAGTTCGGCGGAAGTTCATTGGCCAGCGCAAGACAGTTCAAAAAAGTAGCGGATATCATTAAATCTGATAAGACCAGAAGGTACGTGGTCCCTTCCGCACCAGGCAGGCGAAACGACAAGGACGAGAAGGTGACGGACCTGCTCTATGCCTGTTACGACGCGGTTGCAGAAGGAAGGTCCTATAAGAAAATCCTGGAAAAGATTAAGAGCAGATACATGGATATCATTGACGGCCTGGATTTAAACCTGAACCTGGACCATGAGTTTGACCGGATAGAGGAAAATTTCCTGGCAAAGGCAGGCCGGGACTACGCTGCTTCCCGCGGAGAATACTTAAACGGTATTGTGGCGGCCCATTTCCTGGGGTTTGAATTTGTGGATGCGGCGGAAGTGATTTTCTTTGATGAAAACGGAAACTTTGAAGCAGAACATACCAACCGTGAGCTGTCCGAGCGCCTGGAGCATGTGGAGAAGGCCGTCATCCCTGGTTTTTATGGTTCCAAGCCGGACGGGACCATCAAGACATTTTCCAGAGGCGGTTCAGATGTCACTGGCTCCATTGTGGCCAAGGCCATCCATGCGGATATGTATGAGAACTGGACGGATGTGTCCGGGGTTCTGGTGACAGACCCAAGAATTGTTGATAACCCGGAAGTGATTGAGACTATTACATACAAGGAACTGAGGGAGCTTTCCTACATGGGGGCCAGCGTTCTTCATGAGGACGCCATTTTCCCGGTGCGCAAGGAAGGCATTCCCATCAATATAAGGAACACCAACCGTCCGGAAGACAAGGGCACTCTGATTGTGGAGAGCACCTGCCGCAAGCCCCATTACACCATCACCGGCATTGCGGGCAAGAAGGGATTCTGCTCCATCAATATAGAGAAGGCCATGATGAACGCCGAGGTTGGGTTTGGGAGAAAGGTGCTCAGCGTGTTTGAGCAGTACGGCATCTCCTTTGAACACATGCCTTCAGGCATTGACACCATGACCATCTATGTACACCAGTCGGAGTTTGAGGAGTTTGAGCAGTCCGTTATCGCCGGAATCCACAGGGCTGTGGAGCCGGACACGGTGGAGCTGGAATCAGACCTGGCGCTGGTGGCTGTGGTTGGACGGGGTATGCGTTCCACCAGAGGAACAGCCGGCCGTATCTTTTCCGCCCTGGCCCATGCCAGGGTCAATGTAAAGATGATTGACCAGGGCTCCAGTGAGTGGAACATTATTATCGGAGTGAAGAACGATGATTTCGAGACGGCAATCAGGGCGATTTACGATATATTCGTAACCACGGAACTGTAAACAGTCTGTTTCCGTATTGTACTAAGGAGGCTTCGCAGGGATAATTTCCCTGCGGGGCTTTTTCTGAGATGGGGCACAGCAGGCTTTTGCGCCTAATTTTTCATTTTATTATAGTTGAAAGTGTGATATACTGGATAAAATAGTAAACAGGAAGAGAAGGAGGGGGCCATATGCTTGAAAAAATTGATTTAGGCAATAAAGTGGACAAGAAGACGTACCGCAAGGTCATGGACGAGGCAGAAGAAAAGCTTGGGCTTTTGCAGAGGGAGTGCAAGGATGCGGGAATTCCGGTCATTCTCGTGTTTGAGGGAATGGGGGCTGCCGGCAAGGGAGTGCAGATTAACCGTCTCATACAGGCCCTGGACCCCAGGGGCTTTGACGTATATGCCTGCGACCGCCCCACGGAGGACGAGCAGATGCGGCCCTTCCTGTGGCGCTACTGGACAAAGACGCCGGCCAAGGGCAGAATTGCTGTCTTTGACCGTTCCTGGTACCGCAGCGTCCAGGTGGACCGTTTTGACGGCCTTACCCCTGAGGACAAGCTTGGGGATGCATACCAGGATATCCTGTCCTTTGAGAAGCAGCTGTGTGATGACGGCACTGTCATCATGAAGTTTTTCCTGTATATAGACAAAGAGGAACAGAAGAAACGGTTTAAGAAGCTGGAGGGTTCCAAGGAGACTTCCTGGCGGGTGACGACCGAGGACTGGAACCGGAATAAGGACTTTGACCGGTATCTGAAGATGAACGAGGAGATGCTGGAAAAGACAGATACGGATTATGCGCCATGGGTTATCATAGAAGCCGTGGACAAGGACTATGCAGCCCTTAAGATTGTGAGCTCGGTTATGGACCGCCTGGAATACGAGCTGGAACACCACAGGCTCCGGGGCGGAAATCCGGTACAGAAGCAGGAGGTCAAGACCAGGGAACGGTTTAAAAACGGCGTGCTCTCCGGCATAGACCTCTCCAAAAGCCTTACGGAGGAGGAGTATAAGACCCGTCTTAAGAAGCTTCAGAAGCGGCTGGCAGAGCTTCACAGCGAGCTCTACCGCCTACGGATTCCGGTGGTCATTGGATTTGAGGGATGGGATGCCGGAGGTAAGGGCGGAGCCATCAAACGTCTGACCAGCAATCTGGACCCCAGGGGATACAGGGTGAATCCCACGGCAGCTCCCAATGACATTGAGAAGGTACACCACTATCTGTGGAGGTTCTGGAACAGTGTGCCGAAGGCAGGACATATCGCTATCTTTGACCGCACCTGGTATGGAAGGGTCATGGTGGAGCGGATTGAAGGATTCTGTTCCGAAGCTGAGTGGAGAAGGGCTTACCAGGAAATCAACGAGATGGAATCCCACATGGCCAATGCAGGCGCTGTGGTCCTTAAATTCTGGCTTCACATTGACAAGGATGAGCAGGAGCGCAGGTTCAAGGAGCGCCAGGCCAATCCTGCCAAGCAGTGGAAGATTACGGATGAGGACTGGCGCAACCGGGAGAAATGGGACCAGTATGAGGAGGCGGTCAATGAGATGCTCATACGTACTTCCACCACCTATGCCCCATGGATTGTGGTGGAGGGCAATGACAAACGATACGCCAGGGTAAAGGTCCTCCAGACCGTGGTGGATGCCCTGGAAAAGAAAATTAAGGAAGTAAAGACAGACAAATGAGTGAGACAAACCATGTAATTGTGATTGGCGCAGGGGCTGCCGGCATGCTGGCAGCCATAGCTGCGGCCAGGGAAGGCGCGGCCGTGGAGCTGTGGGAACAGAATGAAAAGCCGGGCAAGAAGCTGTTCATCACAGGCAAGGGACGGTGCAATGTGACTAACGCCTGCGATATGGAGGAGCTGCTTGGCTCCGTGGTAAGCAATTCCAAATTCCTGTACAGCAGTTTTTACGGTTTTACCAACCGGGACATGATGGATTTGCTGGAGCAGGCGGGACTGCGCCTTAAGGTGGAGCGGGGAAACCGGGTGTTTCCCCAGTCCGACAAGTCGTCAGACGTCATCAGCACCCTGTCCGGCCTTTTGAAACAGGCAGGGGTCAGGGTGTGCCTGAACCAGAAGACAGAGGGACTGGTGGTGGAAGATAATGTGTGTAAGGGCGTGCGCGCCGGCGGCAGGATACAGACAGCAGACCGGGTTATCGTGGCCACCGGCGGACTGTCCTATCCCGCCACCGGCTCCACCGGCGACGGCCTTAAGTGGGCCGCTGACAGCGGACACCGGATTACGGAGCTGTCCCCGGCCCTGGTTCCCTTTGAGGTGAGGGAGACGGAGACAGCTAGGGAGCTGCAGGGCCTTTCGCTTAAAAATGTGGAGGCTGCTGTATACGACGGAAAAAAGGAATTATACCGGGAATTCGGGGAAATGCTGTTTACCCATTTCGGGGTCAGCGGCCCCGTGCTTTTAAGCGCCAGTTCCTTCTGCGCCAGGGCCATAAGGAAGCGGCCTCTGCGCCTGGCGATTGATTTGAAGCCGGCCTTGTCCTGGGAGCAGCTGGACGAGCGCATTCTCAGGGATTTTTCGGACAGCCGGAACAAGCAGTTTAAGAATGCCCTGAACCATCTTTATCCGGCAAAGCTGATTCCGGTTATCATTGACCGCAGCGGCGTGGACCCGGATAAAAAGGTGAATGAGGTCACCAGGGAGGAGCGGCGCAGTCTGGCGGAAGCCACCAAGGCCCTGGAGTTTACTCTGACCGGACTCAGGGGCTATAAGGAAGCCATCATAACCCAGGGCGGCATATCCGTAAAGGATATAAATCCCTCCACCATGGAGTCCAGGAAGGTAAGGGGCCTGTATTTCGCAGGGGAGATACTGGATTTGGACGCAGTGACCGGCGGCTTCAACCTGCAGATTGCCTGGTCCACGGGCTGGGCGGCCGGGAAGGCCGCGGCATTATAGCGCCAGGGGCGCGGACCGTGGTATGGGCGCGGACCGTGGTTTGGGCGCAGCAGGATACATGAATAGAATCAATTACATGAACACAGGACAGGAGAGAATACAACACATGGAGTATTTCAATATTGCCATTGACGGTCCGGCAGGGGCCGGTAAAAGCACCATTGCAAAGCTGGCTGCTAAAAAGCTGGGATTCGTGTATGTGGATACAGGAGCCATGTACCGTTCCATGGCCCTGTATTTTATCAGACAGGGTATTTCGCCGGAGGATGAGGAGTCCATAGCCAGGGCCTGCGGTCAGGTGGAGGTCACCATCCGCTATGTGGATGGGGCCCAGCAGGTGATTTTAAACGGAGAGGACGTATCCGGTCTCATACGGGCGGAGGAAGTGGGCCGCATGGCGTCTGCCACGTCAGTGTACGCACCGGTCAGGCAGAAACTGGTTCAGCTTCAGAAGCAGCTGGCCAGGGAAGCGGATGTAATCATGGACGGCCGCGATATCGGCACCTGCGTGCTGCCGGATGCGCCTGCCAAGATTTACCTGACAGCCTCCGTGGAAATCCGGGCAAGACGCCGGTTCAGGGAACTGGAGGAAAAGGGGGAGGCAAGGGATATTAAGGAAATTGAGAAGGACATAGAGGAGAGGGATTACCGGGACATGCACCGGGAAAATTCGCCTTTAAGGCAGGCGGAGGATGCCCTGCTCCTTGATACCTCCCACATGACCATTGACCAGGTGGTGGACTCCATCATACGCATAGCCAGGGAGCGGGGGTATGAGGGATAGCCATGGACAGAAAAGTAACAGTAGCAAAAAGCGCCGGTTTCTGCTTTGGCGTGGAACGGGCTGTGGACCAGGTCTATGAACAGATAGAAGCCCTAAAGAGCGGCAGGACGTCCGGCCCCATCTATACCTACGGTCCCATTATCCACAATGAAGAGGTGGTAAAGGATTTGTCGGATAAGGGCGTCATGGTCCTGGAAACAGAGGAGGAGCTGAGAGCCCTTCCCCGGAACCAGGGGACGGTCATCATCCGTTCCCACGGCGTCAGCCGGCATGTGTACGAGATTTTAAAGGAGCGGAACGTGGCCGTCGTGGACGCCACCTGCCCCTTTGTGAAGAAAATACACCGCATTGTGGCGGAGCATTCCGCGGCCGGGGAGGCAGTGGTCATCATCGGAAGTCCGGACCATCCTGAGGTGGAAGGAATCAAGGGATGGGGGAATGAACATACTACGGTTATAAAGGATGGGGAGGGGGTAGATAACTACCGTCTGCCGGAGGGCCGAAAGTTATGTATCGTGTCCCAAACGACATTTAATTACAACAAATTTAAAGAATTAGTTGAAAAATTTTTAAAAAAGGGTTATGATAGTAGTGTTTTAAATACGATTTGCAATGCAACACAGGAAAGACAAGTGGAGGCAGCAAGAATTGCTTCGCAGGTGGACGCCATGATTGTGATTGGCGGCAGGCATTCTTCCAACACCCAGAAGCTTTACGAGATATGCCTCAAGGAGTGTAAAGACACCTTTTACATTCAGACACTCGGCGATTTAGATCCTGACAGTGTATCTTCTGTGCGCAGCGTAGGTATTACAGCTGGGGCATCCACCCCAAGAAAAATTATTGAGGAGGTTCATACCAGAATGGCAGAGCAAAGTTTTGCAGAGTTATTAAAGGAAGAGGAAGAATCAACCAAACCAATACGTACAGGAGAGATAGTCACCGGTCAGGTCATCGAAGTCAGCAAAGATGAGATAATACTGAGTATTGCAGGTAATAAGTCCGAGGGTGTCATCACACGGGACGAATACAGCAACGACAGCAACGTGGATTTGACCACAAAAGTACAGATTGGTGAAGAGATGGAAGCCAAGGTCATTAAGCTTAATGACGGCGTAGGCATGGTTTCCTTATCCTATAAGCGTATGGCAGCTGACAGAGGCAACAAGCGTCTGGAAGAGGCATTTGAGAACCAGGAGGTTCTGACAGCAAAGGTAGCACAGGTATTAGACGGCGGCTTAAGCGTTGAGGTTGAGGGCGCAAGGGTATTCATCCCGGCCAGCCTTGTATCTGACAGCTATGAGAAGGACCTGTCCAAGTATGCGGGACAGGATATTGATTTTGTTATCACAGAATTCAATCCTAAGAGAAGAAGAATCATCGGCGACAGGAAACAGCTTCTGGTTGCACAGAAGGCGAAGCTGAAGGAAGAACTGTTCGCAAGAATCCAGCCAGGCGATACCGTTGAGGGTATAGTTAAGAATGTGACTGACTTTGGCGCATTTATTGATTTGGGCGGTGCAGACGGACTTCTTCATATTTCCGAGATGAGCTGGGGCCGTGTTGAGAATCCTAAGAAGGTATTCAAGGCAGGCGACCAGGTAAGGGTACTGATTAAGGATATCCAGGGAGAGAAGATTGCCCTGAGCCTTAAGTTCCCGGAGGCTAATCCATGGGTCAATGCGGCTGACAAGTATGCGGTTGGCAACGTGGTATACGGCCGTGTGGCACGTATGACTGATTTCGGCGCATTTGTTGAGCTGGAGCCGGGCGTGGATGCGCTGCTTCATGTATCCCAGATTTCCAGGGAGCATGTTGAGAAGCCTGCTGATGTTTTAAGAATCGGCCAGGAGATTGAGGCCAGAGTGGTGGACTTTAACGAGGCAGACCACAAAATCAGCTTAAGCATCAAGGCTATGATGGCGCCTGCTGCACAGGATGCAGACGTGGCAGACGTGGATATTGATGCAATGTCACAGTACACAGAAGAATAAGATTTGAATTCATCAGGACTGGTTATGGGTTTTGGCCCATAGCCAGTTTTTTTGGGCTCTTTGTCAATAGTTGGGGTGGGATTTTTGATGCTTAATTACCATATCAGCTTGTGACCGTGCCGGGTTCCGTGCTATACTGGAACAAAAAGGAAAAACAGGACCGGACACAGGCTGCGGTGCAGCAGGAAGGGGACGGCATGAAGGTGCGATGCAGCGGGTGCGGCGCCGTATTTGACTATGGCGCCAACAGGGGAATCTGCCCCTGATGTTTGGAGTACAATGTATGGACAGGGGAGGTGACGGTTCCGGCGTACCAACCGTGGCGCCGTTTTTATGAATATAACTATGACAGCGAAAGCTGGTCCGGGACAGGGGATAAGAGGGAAAACCCGTATACCAGTGCTATCTGGTGGACCAGGATGCGGATGAGATGGACCTGATTCTTTGGTGTGTGACATACGGCGGGGAATCGGAGGGTTATGAGGGATACTGGCAGATACGTGTCCGCTTAAGGATACCGCCTGCCGGGGCATCCGTTACATACGGCCCGGAGGAGAACGGGGAAAATAAGGGAGGGACACAGGGATGTCTATTCCGGCGCAGCGTCATGGTTTTCGGCCGGTTTGATAAGAAAATGGAGGCAGCCATAGATGAAATCTTTGGCTCCATACGAATCAGCAGCCTGGAAGAGACTATTTCATAGCAGGGTTCAGAAGCAGGGATGCCTCGAAGATTCCATTGCCGTAGTCAAATTTTAAGATGCCGTGATACCGTTCCACCAGATACCGGACAGAGGTGGTGCCCGTTCCCATATCCTCACGCTTGGAGGAGAGAAAGCGTCCGTCCTTCATCCGTATGAGGTGGGAATAGGTGTTCTGTATGGACATGGCAATCATGGACTCTCCGGCCTGTCCGATGTTGATGGTGATGGAAGGGGTGCCCAGGGTCTGCCTTTGGCATGCCTCCACTGCATTGGAGAGAAGGTTGCCCAGGATGGTGCAGAAGTCAATCTCCGGAACCGGAAGGTTCTGGGGCAGGGATATGGAGGAATTCACGGAAATCCCCTGGGACTGGGCGGTCTGTATGTAATAATTGAGCAGGGCATTGGAGGAGGGGTTCCGGCAGTACTGGGTGGTGTCCAGGGTCTTGTAGGAGCCCAGATAGTCGTTGATGTACTCCAGGGCGAATTCTGTTTCTCCCTGTTCCAGCAGCCCTTTCAGGGTGATGAGATGATGGCGGTAATCATGGCGTGCTTTTTTGAATTGTTCCAGGTTATACTGCAGCGTGGCCATCTGGGATTTCTGGACACTGGCCAGCAGCCGGGTGGTGCGGTACTGCTCCTTGGCCGCATAGCTTTCGGCCAGCCGTGACAAAATCCTCAGACTTACATAGTGGACTGTATAAATACAGGCAAACCAGCAGACAGCAAAAAAGACCATGTCAGGATGATACTGAAGCATGCGGACAGGAGACAGGGAGCGGGATGCCAGGCGGAACATGATGAAAAAGAGCACCGGAATGGCAGCCAGATAGTTCCATACAGGAAGAAGCCGTGTGTATTCCACTGCCTTGGTCAGGTATTTGTGCAGGATGTAATAGGCCGCCCAGACCATGAGAAACAGAAAAATAAGGCTGCTTAACAGCTCGTCTCCTGTGATAAAGGAACTGCTCTCATGAAGGGAGGCAGAGGCATTGGACAGGTCGGCGCAGTATCCGGCGGTGTCCGTGAAGTTCTTGAAAAGGAAGAGGGAATAGATGGTCACAGGCCAGTCTGTCCGCACCATCCATTTGCACACCAGTATGTTGGTGGTCATGGTGGTGCAGGCCCATGCCAGCTCTAACCAGGGCTGATTCAGAAAGTGACGGAAGCAGGAAAGACACAGAAAGTATACAAAAAACAGGTATCCCATAAGAATACCTGCGGTTTTTGGCATAGTATACCGCCACTCCTTTTGGAATACTGCCAGAAAGGGAACAATGATGAATATGATTTCAGCCAAAATCATACATATCAGCTGTAGCTGTGCAAAGCCCATCAGACGCCTCCGTTTAGCCTGGAGAACTGGTAATCTGCATATTGCTGATGAATCTGCGACCGCATGGTCCTGGTAATAGGCAGATGTTCCCCGGTTGTCAAAATGAACTCGGCTCTCTCCATGGAGAATACCTTGTCCATATTGATGATGCAATTCCGGTAGCAGCATAGGAACTGGGAGTAGGCAAGGAGCATACCGGAAAAATCTTCAAACCGCATATAAGTTCGGACCGTCTTGTCCGGAAGATGGATTTGTATGTAGTGGTTTGAGTAATCTGTGTAAAGGATGGCGTCGATGGGAATCTTCACCATGATGCGGCTTTCCTTTACTTCTATATAGTGACTCTGCTTTCTGCGGGTCACTGACTTAAAATACTCCATGGTCTGGCTGAACTTCTCATAGCGGATGGGCTTAACCATATAGTCCAGGGCGCGGACCTCAAAGCCCTTCAGAGCAAAATCCGTGCTGCTGGTGGTGAATACAATGGTGCAGGATTCGTCATCCCTGCGGACCTTTTCGGCAATACGGATGCCGGAAGTCTCATTCCGGAGAAAGATATCTATGAATATAAGGTCAAAGCTGCCCTTTTGCCAGCAGCGAAGGAAGTCGGCGGCTGTATTGAAGATGGTCGTCTGCTGGCAGGTATGTGTGTCAGAACAATAGGTGGATATAAAGCCGGCTAACTGACGAGCTTCATCTATAGAGTCGTCGATGACTGCAATGTTCACGGTGCCCTTCCTTTCTTTTGTATGACAACAGGGTAACAAAAGCCATATAAATTATCCTGTCACGGTACGTTATGAAACAATCCATATAGGTTCAGTATAATATACAACAAATTAAATTGCAAGGGCAATTGGAATAAGTTGTAAGTCGGTATAGGCAGGCCCCTGCCTGGGTATAATCCATTTGTACTTAATTTGCATCAGTAAGAAAGGAGCAAGAACCTATATGGGAAAGTCTAAGAAAAATGAGGCCTTTAATCCCCATGACCTGAGCGCACAGGACCAGCTTAAGTTTGAGATTGCCCAGGAACTGGGACTGGATGCCAAGGTTATGGAAGGCGGATGGAGAAGCCTGACAGCCAAGGAAAGCGGAAAGATAGGGGGACTTATCACCAAGCGCAAACGGGAACTTAAGAAAGAGGCATTGCAGCAGGAATGATTTTCCGATATACTGTTTTATATCTGTAATCAGGCAAGATACAAAGGAGACGGAAATGAAGATAGGGATAATCTGCTTTACGGCAAGGGGCGCCGGAGTATGCCGCCTGCTGTGCAGCCGGTTCAGGGAATCAGGAACAGAGTGCGCAGGATATGCGCCGCGGCGCTTCTGGAAGCCGGAATGGGAGTGTGAGGGAATCCTGCCTCAGGACAAGTCCCTTTCAGAGTGGACCGGGTCCATGTTTGAACAGAAAAGGGCGATGGTTTTCATCGGCGCAGCCGGCATTGCAGTCAGGGCCATAGCGCCCTTTGTCCGGGATAAGATGACAGACCCGCCTGTGGTGGCTGCCGATGAGGCCGGGCATTTCTGCATTCCCCTTTTGTCAGGCCATGTGGGGGGAGCCAATGAGCTGGCGGAACAGATGGCGGGCTGGCTGCAGGGCATACCGGTCATAACCACGGCAACGGATGTCAACGGCGTGTTTGCAGTGGATGTCTTTGCGGCCCGCAGCGGCCTCTGTATCACGGACCGGGAAAAGGCAAAACAGATTTCCGCCTGGCTGCTGGAAGGCGGGAAGGTAGGAATTTTTTGCGATGCAGAGTGTAAAGGGGCTGTGGAAACGGATGACCACCGGCGCCTGGGAAAATGCATTGCCGGGCATAATATATGCCGGTATTTTACATGCAGGCATAACATATGGATTACATTCCGAAACAGTGAAAGGCCGGCAGCGGTACAGGCCGGGGATGCGGTCCGGGAAACGGAAGCAGCCGGGGAAACGGAAGCAGCCGGGGAAAAGGAAATGGTCCGGGAAACGGATGCGGTTTTGGAGGGGGCCGTAATACCATCCTTCCTCCGCCTGGTTCCAAAGATGGTCGTGGTGGGCGTGGGCTGCAGAAAGGGAACTGCGCCGGATGTCCTGGAACGCCGTGTTCTGGAAGCGCTGGAGGATGAAGGCATTGACCTGGCGGCGGTAAAGGCATTGGCCACCATTGATATAAAGGCCCGGGAGGAGGCGGTGCTGCAGCTGGCTGGCAGGTATGGATGGGAGCTTCGGACTTTTACATCCGAAGAACTGCAGGCGGTGGAAGGGGTATTTGAGGAATCCGGGTTTGTAAGGTCCGCGGTGGGTGTGGGAAATGTTTGTGAACGGTCCTGTGCGGCTAGGGGAGGAAGTCTTCTGATACATAAACGGGCAGGGGAGGGCGTGACAGTGGCCGCAGCGCTGGAGCCGGTCCGGACGGCTGCTTTCCGCAGTGTTCAGTGATTGCGGGGATGCGCCGGAGAAATTAGACATTGAGAAATACAGTTGGATATGATATACTTTTTTCCATAGTTTAAAAGTCAGATGTTGGACAGCGGGTGATACTATGGGAGATTCGTACATCTATAAGAATCAGAAAAAATTGAGATGGGGATACACCACAGGTACTTGTGCGGCAGCGGCTTCCTTGGCAGCTGCCGTTATGTTGTTGCAGGACAGAAGAATGGAGCAGGTATCCCTGACAACCCCAAAGGGAGTCCGTCTGGACCTGGAGGTGGAGGAAATGGAGACAGGAAAAAAATATGTCTCCTGCGGAGTCAGGAAGGATGCAGGCGATGACCCGGATGTGACGGACGGGCTTATGGTGTATTCCGTGGTCCGGATGCCAGGGAAGGATGATGCAGATACCGGTGGGGATTATGTGTATGAGGAGGACGGATTTTGCCTGAATTTATCCGGCGGAGTGGGAGTGGGAAGGGTGACACAGGACGGTTTGAGCTGTGAAGTGGGGAAAACCGCCATCAACCCGGTTCCCAGGCAGATGATATTCAGTCAGGTGGCAGGCGTTTGCAGGGAATCCGGTTTCAAAGGGATTCTTTTCATCGAAATACGTGTACCCGGGGCCATTAAGGTGGCGGATAAGACCTTTAACAGCCGCCTGGGAATCCAGGGGGGCATATCCATTCTGGGAACCAGCGGAATGGTGGAGCCCATGAGCGAGACAGCCCTTCTGGATACCATCCGGCTGGAGCTGAGGCAGAGAATCAGGAAGGGAGAAAAGATTCTTCTGGTGACGCCCGGAAATTATGGCGAGAACTTTGTCGGCAACGTGCTTGGCCTTGGCCTCGGGCAGGCTGTGAAATGCAGTAACTTTATAGGCAGTACCATTGACATGGCAGTGGAGGAAGGGGCTGAAGCCGTACTGCTCATAGGCCACGGCGGAAAGCTCATCAAACTGGCTGCGGGCATTATGAATACCCATTCCTCCTGGGCAGATGGGAGAATGGAAATCCTGGCAGCCCATGGAGCTGCCTGCGGTGCAGGAAGAGAACTGGCAGAACAGATTCTGGAAGCAGTGACCGTGGACCAGGGGCTGAGCCTTCTGGAAACAGAGGATGGCCTGCGTGAACAGGTAATGAAGCGGGTGACGGAACGGCTGGAACAGCATTTGAAACGGCGGGCCGGTGAACGCCTGAGGGCGGAGGCCATTGTATTTACCAATGAGCGCGGAATACTGGGAAAAACCACCGGTGCAGATGATTTGCTTATGTACTTTACGGACAGAACAAGGAATGGATGAAAGGCGGAACAAGATGATACATATAGTAGGAGCAGGTCCGGGCGCAGTTGATTTGATTACGGTCCGGGGACAGAAACTTCTTGCAGAGGCAGATGTGGTTATTTATGCAGGTTCCCTGGTCAACCGGGAGCTTCTGGACTGGGCCAGGCAGGATGCCAGGATTTATGACAGCGCATCCATGGACCTGGAACAGGTCATGGAAGTGATGGAGCAGGCGGAGAGGGACGGGCTTACCACGGTGCGCCTCCATACCGGGGACCCCTGCCTCTACGGCGCCATACGGGAGCAGATGGACTGTCTGGATGCCAGAGGGATAGAGTACGATATCTGCCCCGGGGTCAGTTCCTTTTGCGGAGCTGCCGCGGCACTGGGGATGGAGTATACCCTGCCCGGCATCAGCCAGAGCGTGGTCATAACCAGGATGGCGGGAAGAACGCCGGTGCCGGAGCGGGAATCCATCAGGCGCTTTGCGTCCCACGGCAGTACCATGGTGATATTTCTGAGCGCCGGTATGACAGGTGAGCTGTCCGCAGAACTGATGGAGGGCGGGTATCCGGGGGATACACCGGCTGCCATTGTATATAAGGCAACCTGGCCGGATGAGAAGGTGGTCCGGTGCACGGTAGCCACCTTAAAGGAGGCGGCACACCGGGAGGGAATCCATAAGACCGCGCTGATTGCAGTGGGAGATTCCGTGGCCCAGAGCAGCTACGAGCGTTCCAGGCTTTACGACCCTGCCTTCACCACCGGATTCCGTGCCGGAAGGGATGCTGTCTCCGGAAAACAGGAGCCTGGAACACTCTATGTGGTGGGAATGGGACCCGGAGAGCGAAAACAGATGACAGGACAGGCCCTGGAAGTCATGGAGCAGTGCCAGGTCATTGCCGGATACACGGTTTATGTGGACCTGGTAAGGGGATTGTTCCCCCAAAAGGAGTTTTTGACCACCGCCATGACCAGGGAGGAGGAACGGTGCCGCAAGGCATTTGAATGCTGCCTGGAGGGAAAGAATACAGCCATGATATGCAGCGGGGACGCAGGGGTCTACGGAATGGCCGGTCTTATACTGGAACTGGCGGAACAGTATCCAGGCGTCAGCGTCAGGATAGTGCCTGGCATCACTGCTGCCTGTGCAGGTGCCGCAATACTGGGAGCCCCTCTGATGCATGATTTTGCAGTCATTAGCCTGAGCGACCGGCTCACGCCCCTGGAAGATATATGGAACCGGGTGGAGGCCGCTGCACGGGCAGGCTTTGTCATATGCCTGTATAATCCGGCCAGCAAGGGACGTCCTGACTATTTCCGTCAGGCATGCGGCAGGATTCTTAAGTACAGGGCGGGAAATACGGTATGCGGACTGGCTGTGAATATAGGCAGGCAAGGGGAAGGGATGGAGGTCCTTACCCTGGATGAGCTGAAGGACCGCCAGGCGGACATGTTTACCACGGTTTACATCGGCAATTTCCATACCAGGCAGATTGGGCCCTATATGGTTACGCCGCGAGGTTACAGGTATGAAGGAAAATAAGAGGAACATCCTGCTGTTTGCCGGAACCACAGAGGGAAGGCAGCTGGCTGAGTATCTTCAGGAGGCGGGACAGCCCTTTGTAATCTGTGTGGCCACGGATTATGGAAGGGATTTGCTGGAGGATATATGGAAGACGGACCATGCCGGGTGTATGGAAGTACGCCAGGGACGTCTGGACGCAGCGGAGATGGAGCAGATGCTTTATGAGCTGCAGCCGGCGCTGGTCATTGACGCCACCCATCCCTATGCAGTGGAAGTGACGGAAAACATAAGGAAGGCGTGCTCCAATAGAGCCGGACTGCGGCTGATAAGGTGCCTGCGTGAACCGGGAGCAGCTTATATGCCGGATGTGGTCCATGTGCCGGATGTGGAAAGCGCAGCCGCATGGCTGTCCTCTGTGCCGGGAAATATCCTGGTGACAACGGGCAGCAAGGAGCTGGATGCGTACACTAAAATAGAAAATTACCAGCAAAGGATTTATGCCAGGGTCCTGCCCTCGGCGGAGGCTGTGGCGCTGTGCAGAAGCCTGGGATTTGAAGGACGCCATATTATCGCCATGCAGGGCCCCTTTTCAGAGGAAATGAATCTGGTGCAGCTCAGGGAATATGGGTGCGCTTATCTGGTGACCAAGGACGGCGGCGCAGCCGGAGGCTTTGCAGAGAAGATGAGAGCGGCCCAGAAGGCCGGTGCAGCGGCAGTGGTGATTGACAGGCCGGGCAGCGGAGAAGGCGTATCCCTGGAGGAGATAAAGGGACAGGTAAAGGAGTGGATGGACCATGAAAAGAGATGAACCATATATGGATGATTTAAGACCAATCGTATATCTTGTGGGCATAGGGATGGGAGGAGAAGACCAGCTTACGGGCCGGGCAATGGACTGCCTGGAGGCAGCCCAGGTGGTGATGGGGGCGGACCGGATGCTGGAGAGCGTCAGCGCCTACACCGACAAAAAGCGGGTGTTTTCAGCCTATAAGCCCAGTGAGATGGTACAGTGGCTGGGCAGTTTCCGATGGGACGAAGCAGCCCTGGTGCTTTCAGGGGACACTGGTTTTTACAGCGGGGCCGAGGCAGCTGCAAAGGCATTTCTCCGGGAAGGGTGGGACGTGGAATTTGTTCCGGGCGTGTCCAGCCTGTCCTATTTCTGCGCCAGGTTAGGCAAGAGCTGGCAGAATGTCCATCCGGTCAGCAGCCACGGAAGGGACTGTGATGTGGTTGCCCATATCCGCAGCTTCAGAAGCTGCTTCATCCTGCTGGGCGGGGCGGGCAGCGTACCGGATTTGTGCCGTCAGCTGGTCAGCAGCGGAATGAGCAACGTGACCATATGGGCGGGAGAGAACTTTTCATATGAGGATGAGCGCATTGCCTGGGAAATGACGCCTGCAGAGCTTCTGATGGAGGACGAGCGCCTTCCCTTTGGAAGTCTGGCCTGTGTGCTGGTGGAAAACACAGAGGCGGCAGAAGGACAGCTTTATCCCCAGGCAGGCCCTGAGGATGACGACTATATCCGCGGGCAGGTGCCTATGACAAAAAAGGAGGTCCGCAGGATATCCCTGGAAAAGCTGTGTATCGGCGCCCAGGCCGTGTGCTATGACATAGGAGCCGGTACCGGCTCCGTGGCAGTGGAGATGGGGATGGAGATACGCAGCCGGGGCGGCAGCGGACAGGTCTATGCCATTGAGCGGAACAGGGAAGCCCTGCAGCTGATTGAATCCAACTGCCAGAAATTCCACGGAAGCTGGATGGGTTTTCACATTGTGGAAGGCGAGGCGCCGGAAGCTATGAAGGGACTGGAACCGCCTACCCATGCATTTATTGGCGGAAGCGGTGGCCATATGCGTGAAATCGTGGCAGCCCTTCTGGAGGCCAATCCCCGTGTGAGAATTGTGGCAAATGCCATTACACTGGAGACAGTGGGCGAGATTCTGGCCTGCATGAAGGAATTCGGATTTGCTTCAGCAGAGATTACCCAGGTATGGGCGGCGCCTGTGGATACAGTGGGAAGCTACCATATGCCCAGGGCCCAGAATCCGGTATATGTGGCAGTCATGCAGGACCCCAAAGAGGACGAGGGGGATTTGCAATGGCAGGAATTATGATAGCTGCTCCGGGGAGCGGAAGCGGGAAGACCATGGTGACCTGCGGCCTGCTGGCTCTGCTTAAGAGAAAGGGATATCATCCGGCTGCATTTAAATGCGGCCCGGACTATATCGACGGCCTGTTCCACCGCAGGGTGCTGGGAGTTGAAAACGGCAATCTGGACAGCTTTTTTGAAACCCCAGCCCATATGAGGCGGAAATTGCGCCGCAGCATGGAGAGCCATTTTGTGGTGGCGGAGGGGGTCATGGGATATTTTGACGGCCTGGGCGGCGTGTCTGTCCGCGGCAGCTCCTTTGAGATTGGCCGCCTTCTCGGCCTTCCGGCCATTCTGGTGGTGGATGGGAGAGGGGCCAGCTTGTCCCTGATGGCTTTTATTCAGGGTTTTTTGGAGTATGATGCGGCGGCAGAAAATGATGATGAGAAAAAAACTCATAATAAATCCTGCGATGACGCCTGCCATGATATGGAATGCGGAGCAGAGACAGAATACAAGATGCAGGAAGGAAATGAGGAAAAATATCGCGAGAAAAAAACTCACAGAACGGACAGCGGGACTGGGGACCATGCCGGGAGCTCTGGCTGCAGCGTGAATCATGATAAAATAAATAACAACATAAAGGGTATCTTTTTCAACCGCATGTCTCCCATGATATATAACCGCATAAAGCCAATGGTGGAGGAACGGTTTCGGATTCCGGTCATAGGATACCTGCCTGAACTGGAATTCCTTCAAGTGGGAAGCAGGCATCTGGGACTGGTGCTTCCGGATGAGATAGAGGGAATCAGGGAACAACTGGAGCAGCTGGCGGACCGGATGGATGAAAATCTGGAATGGGAGCTGCTTTTAAAGATTGCTGCTGATGCAGAGGGCTGGGATGTAAGTGAGGAGGGAAATAAACTCACTTCAAATTCCGGATTGGATAATAGGGATAATGGGGCTGAAACCGGGAGCCGGATGCAGCCGGAACCGGGAGCCGGACCGCGTTTCCGCCTGGGAATTGCCAGGGATGAGGCATTTTGCTTTTATTACGGGGATAATCTGGAAGCCATGGAAGAGGCCGGGGCCCAGCTGGTGTATTTCAGCCCGCTTCATCAGAAGGAGCTGCCCGGGGGGCTGGACGGAATGATACTGGGCGGAGGTTACCCGGAAAATCATGGCGGGGCGCTGGCTGCAAACAGGTCTATGCGGGATTCGGTGGCTGCTGCGGCTGCATCGGGAATGCCTGTTCTGGCGGAGTGCGGAGGCTACCTTTATCTTCTGGACAGCCTGGAAGGTGCTGACGGCAGGGATTATCCCATGGCAGGTGTTTTAAGAGGCCATGGATACAGGGCCGGAAAGACCGGCAGATTTGGATACATAACCCTTAGACCCAATGAAGACCTTCCCTTTCTGCCGGAAGGGGAGGAGATAAAGGGGCACGAATTTCATTACTGGGACTGCAGGTGCAGGGCGGACGAATTCCGTATGATGGCCCTCAAGCCAAATGGCAGCCGCTGCTGGCCCTGCATGAGGACAGAGGGGCATGTAATGGCCGGATTTCCCCATCTTTATTATCCGTCCTGCCCGGAATTGGTTCAAAGGTTTGCGGACCAGTGTGTGGAATATGGAAAGAAACAAGGTAAGGATTATGGAAAGGGATATGAGCTATGACATTGAGGGAAGCAATCGGAACGATTAAGCCCATTGACCAGGCAATCAGGCGTCAGGCGAAACAGCACTGGGACCAGGTGGCTAAACCATTGGAAAGCCTGGGGGTCCTGGAGGAGGATATCATACGCATCGCGGCAGCTTCCGGCAGCCTGGCAGTCAGCCTGCATCCCAGGGCCATTGTGGTCATGTGCGGAGACAATGGCGTTGTAAAGGAAGGCGTGACCCAGACCGGCCAGGAGGTAACTGCCATTGTGGCAGGCAACATGGCACAGGGGAATTCATGCGTCTGCCTTATGGCCAGGCAGGCAGGGGCGGATGTGATTCCTGTGGATGTGGGGATGGCCTGCCATGAGGCGGTTCCGGGAGTAGTGGACCGGAAGGTGGCGTATGGGACAAAGGACTTTCTGGAGGAACCTGCCATGACCAGGGAGGAAACAGTGAAGGCCATGGAGGCCGGGGTGAATATGGCCTCAGAACTTAGGAAAAGAGGATATGTGCTGGCCGGCTCCGGGGAGATGGGAATCGGAAATACAACTACCAGCAGCGCCATTCTTTCCGTTCTTCTGGATATGGACCCTGAGCTGGTGACGGGCCGGGGAGCCGGTCTCACCACAGCCGGTTACAGCCGTAAGGTGCAGGTCATAAGGGAAGGCATCCGTATCCACAAGCCGTCCGGAGAGGACCCGGTGGACGCGCTGTCCAAGGTGGGCGGTCTGGATTTGGCGGCCCTGACCGGTTTTTACATTGGCTGTGCTGCCTGCGGTATTCCTGTGGTGCTGGACGGGCTCATAACAGGAGCAGCAGCTTTGGCAGCTGTCAGAATCTGCCCGGATGTAAAGGGATATCTTCTAGCTTCCCACGTTTCAGCTGAACCTGCCGGGGCATTGGTCCTTGAGGCGCTTGAACTCAAACCCGCCATTTCAGCGGGAATGTGTCTGGGGGAAGGCACCGGCGCAGCGGCCCTGTTCCCACTTTTAGACATGGCCGCTGCCGTGTATACACAGATGAGCAGTTTTGACGATATCCATGTGGAGGCATATGAACATCTTGTATGATGGAAGATTGGCGCAATAAGAAGATGGATGCAATGAGTAGATTGGCGCAATGAGTAGATTGATGCAACGAGAAGTTTGGTGTATGAGAAGATTGATATAATACGAGCAGGAGATTAAGGGATGATTACTCTGGTGACAGGCGGAAGCGGCAGCGGAAAATCAGAATATGCAGAGGGACTGATTCTGGATTCCCCCTGTTCCCGCCGTTTCTATGTAGCTACCATGATTGCATATGGAAAAGAGGGAAGGGATAAGGTGATGCGGCACCGTATGCTTCGAAGCGGGAAGAAATTCATCACCATAGAAAAACCCTGGGACGTGGGAAATGTGGTGCTGGAAAAATATGAGGCAGGTCCATCTGCTTCTTCCAGGACAGACAGAGTCCTTTTGCTGGAGTGTGTATCCAATCTGGCGGCCAACGAGAT
>ULWX01010804.1_pt1 | contig 19959 bp, 16 predicted proteins | sample 1960851 | NCBI WGS metagenome assembly ULWX01 (sample SAMEA4835826, study PRJEB28245) | human gut metagenome | biome: gut microbiome; material: fecal sample | place: Denmark | collected 2008 | reverse complement strand
ACCATCCCCGCCACGGCAGCGCCGGATCTGGACACGATCCGCGCGGCGGATGCTGCGGCGCGCGATTTTGTCCGGTCCTATTTCCACGTTTGAAAGGAACTTGCATGTATATCATTCTCGCAATTCTCATGTTCGGCGTGCTCATCGCCGTGCACGAGCTGGGCCACTTTCTCGCGGCGAAGGCCTGCGGCGTGCGGGTGGAGGAGTTCGCCATCGGCATGGGCCCGGCCATCTGGAAAAAGCAGAAGGGGGAGACGCTCTACGCCCTGCGCTGCCTGCCGATCGGCGGCTTTTGCGCCATGACGGGCGAGGACGAGGAGGTGGACGATCCGCGCGCGTTCTCGAGCCAGAGCGCGTGGAAGCGCATCATTATCCTCGTTGCGGGCGCGGCGATGAACTTCCTCATCGGCCTCATTCTCATCCTGCTGGTGTTCTCCAAGGCGGAAGCGTTCACGACCCCGACCATCACCGGATTCATGGACGGCTGCCCCTACGAGGGCGAAGCAGGGCTGCAGGAGGGCGACCTCATCTGGTCGATCGACGGGCACCGCATCTATTTTTCCTCCAACGTCAGCGAATACCTCGCGCGCGGCGACGGTACGTATGACATCGTCGTCAAGCGCGGCGGGGAAAAGGTGACGCTCGAAGATTTCGAGATGACCCCGCGCGAATACGAGGGGCAGGAGGGCAAGTTTTACGGTCTGAATTTCGGCGTGAAGGAAGCCAGCTTCGGCGCGCGCTTGCGCTATTCCTGGTACTGTGCGCTGGACTTTGTGCGCATGGTCTGGAACGGCTTGCGCGACCTGCTGGCGGGCGCTGTGGGCGTGAACGATCTGTCCGGCCCGGTCGGCATCGTGAGCATGATGAACGACGTGGGGCATTCTGCGGAATCGACCGCCGTGGCGCTGAACAATCTTGCGTATTTCACGGCGTTCATCGCTATCAACCTTGCGGTGATGAACCTGCTGCCGCTGCCCGCGCTGGACGGCGGACGCATCTTCTGCCTGATCGTGACGTGGTGTATCGAGCGTATCAGCCGCAAGAAGGTGAATCCCAAGTACGAGGGCTATATCCACACCACGGGCATGGTTTTGCTGTTGGGGCTGATGGCCTTCGTTATGTACAACGATATTGCAAAGCTGATTTCCTGATCCGGAGGGGAAAATATGCCCCTCCGGGCATTTGTGCGTTTAGAAGGAGAAACCAATGAATCGAACCCAAACCCGGCAAATCCACATCGGCGGCGTCGCCGTGGGCGGCGGCGCGCCGATCCTGGTGCAGTCCATGTGCAACACCCGCACGTCGGACGCGAAGGCGACCATCACGCAGATCTCCCGCCTGTACGAGGCGGGCTGCGAGATCATTCGCGTCGCCGTGCCCGATCAGGAAGCGGCGGACGCGCTGCCGCAGATCGTCAAGGCCTCGCCCATCCCGGTCGTGGCCGATATTCACTTTGACTACCGTCTGGCCCTTGCCGCGGCAAAGGCCGGCGTCCATAAAATCCGCATCAACCCCGGCAACATCGGCGAGGCGGACAATGTTCGCAAGGTGGCCGAGGCCTGTAAAGCGCGCGGCATCCCCATCCGCATCGGCGTCAACGGCGGCAGTCTGGAAAAGCGGCTGCTGGAACAATACGGTCACCCGACGGCGGAAGCGCTCGTGGAGAGCGCGCGCGGCCACATCGAGCTGCTGCACCGCTTTGATTTTGACGATATCGCCCTGTCGATGAAAAGCTCCACCGTACCGCTGACCATCGCGGCCTATCGGCTCGCGGCGGAGACGTTTCCGTATCCGCTGCACGTCGGCGTGACGGAAACGGGTACGGCGTATAACGGCGTCATCCGCTCCGCCGTCGGCATCGGGACGCTACTCAGCGAGGGCATCGGCGACACGATCCGCGTGTCTCTGACCGCCGACCCCGTGGAGGAGGTGCGCGCGGGCGTCGCCATCCTGAAGGCGGCGGGACTGCGCCGTGAGGGCGTGCGCTTCGTCTCGTGCCCGACGTGCGGGCGCACGCAGATCGACCTGATCTCGCTTGCGCACGAGGTGGAGGACAAGCTGCAGGGGCTGGACCGGGACATCACGGTCGCCGTGATGGGCTGCGTGGTCAACGGCCCCGGCGAGGCGCGCGAGGCCGACTACGGCGTCGCCGGCGGCAAGGATTGCGGTCTGCTGTTCCGCAAGGGCGAGATTCTGGGCAAGTACCCGGCGGAGGGGCTGGCCGACGCGCTCGTCGATCTGATTCAAAGCGAAGAGAGGAAGTCATGAGCGAAAAAGTACCGTTTCTGGAGATGTTCCCCGGCTGCGAGCCGCTGCGCGATACGTGCGGCGGGCTGGACAAGGCCGAGGTGCTCGACGTGCTGATCCTGCGCGAGAGTATGACGATGACGGTGCATGCGTGGTTTTCGCGCATCCCGGCGCCGGCGGAGCGCTCCAATCTGGAGCAGCATCTGGCTGCGCAGTTCCGGCTGCAGGGCGTGACCATCCGGGCGGAGTATCCCGCGCCGGAGCAGAAAAAGGAAGAAAAGAAAGCAAACGAAAAAGTTCTCATGGGCAAGGCGATTGCCAAAAAGAGCAAGGTGACGCCCATGCGCGAGCTGACGCTGGAATCCGGCAGCGTCGTGGTCGAGGGCGATGTGTTCGCGGTGCAGAGCCGCGAGATCGCAAAGCGCGGCAGCGCCGTGCTCTCGTTCGACATGACCGACACCACCAGCTCCGTGCGCGTGTCGCGCTTTCTGCGCGGGGAGGATGATCAGAGCATCATCAATCAAATTCACCCCGGCATGTGGCTGAAGGTGCAGGGCAGCGTCAACTACAGCAAGTATGACGAGGATATGGTCGTCGAGCCGCGCAGCATCGTGCAGGGCAAAAAGACCATCCGACCGGACAACGCCGCGCAAAAGCGCGTGGAGCTGCACTTACATACGCGCTACTCGGCGCTCGATGCGCTGTCCGATCCCGCCGCGCTTGTGGAGCGCGCCGCCTACTGGGGACATCCGGCCATTGCGGTCACGGACCACGGCATCGCGCAGGCCTTCCCGGACATGTGGAAGGCCGCAAAGAAATACGGCGTGAAGATCATCTACGGTGAGGAGGGCTACCTCGTTAACGACGTGGACGGGCATCTGGCCGTCCACGGGCAGAGCGCGCTGCCGCTCGACGCGGAGTTCGTCGCATTCGATATTGAGACGACCGGCCTGCATCTGGACACGAACCGCATGACGGAGATCGGCGCCGTCATCTTCTCCGGCGGGGAGATCAAATCCGTGTTCAACACGTTCGTCGATCCACACATGCCCATCCCCGCGGAGATCACGCGCCTGACCGGCATCACGGACGCGGACGTCGCCGGCGCACCGGACGAGGGCGCGGCCATGCGCATGTTCCTCGACTTTGCGGGCGACCGGCCGATCATTGCGCACAACGCCGATTTCGACACCGGCTTTATGTCCGCCGCGTGCGCGCGCTGCGGCATCCCGTTTGAGCCGGTGTATCTGGACACGCTCGTGCTCGCGCAGTATCTGCTGCCCGACCTCAAGCGCCACAAGCTGGACATGGTGTCCAACCGCCTGAGTCTGCCGGACTTCAACCACCACCGCGCCTCGGACGACGCGATGGTCGTCGCGCGCATCATGGGAAAGTTTTTGCCCATGCTCGCCGAGCGCGGCGCAAAGACGATCGGCGATTTCAACGACCTCGTGCGCGGCGGTCTGAAGGAAAAGCGGCACACGCGCCATGTGTCCATTCTCGTAAAGAACAAAACGGGACTGAAAAATCTCTACGAGATCATCTCCCAGTCCTATCTGAAATACTTTAAGCGAAACCCGACCATTCCCAAGAGCGTGCTCGCAAAATACCGCGAGGGGCTGCTGATCGGCTCGGCCTGCGAGGCGGGCGAGGTGTTCGACGCCGTGCTGCGCGGTAAGAGCGACAGCGAGCTGCGGCGCATTGCGTCGTTCTACGACTATCTGGAGATTATGCCGCTGTGCAACAACCGCTTCCTGCTCGACAACGGCACGGTCAGCAGCGAGGAGACGCTGCGGAACTTCAACCGCCGCATCGTGCGGCTTGGCGAGGAGATGGGCAAGCCCGTCGTCGCCACCGGCGACGTGCACTTCCTCGACCCGGAGCAGGAGGTGTTCCGCCACGTGCTGCTTGCGTCGAAGAAGTTTGCCGACGCGGACAAGGCCATGCCGCTGTACTACCGCACGACGGAGGAGATGCTGGAGGAGTTCGCCTATCTCGGCGAAGAAAAGGCGCTGGAGGTCGTCGTGACGAATCCGGTCGCCATCGCCGACAGCGTTGAGACGTTCGAGCTGCTGCCGAAGGAGCTCTATCCGCCGAAGATCGAAAATTCCGCCGAGGAGCTGAAGAGCCTCGTCTACGGCAAGATGCATGCGATCTACGGCGAGACCCCACCCAAGATCATCACCGACCGCGTGGAGACGGAGCTGCACGACATTCTCTCGCGCGGGTACGACGTCATTTACATGAGCGCGCAGAAGCTCGTGGCCAACTCGCTCGAGCACGGCTACCTCGTCGGCAGCCGGGGCAGCGTCGGCTCGTCGATCGTGGCGTATTTCTCCGGCATCACGGAGGTGAACTCCCTCCCGCCGCACTACGTCTGCCCCAAGTGCCGGTATACGGACTTCGATTCCGGCGCGGGCTTCGGCTGCGGCGCGGACATGCCGGACAAGACCTGCCCGCAATGCGGCGCGGAGCTGCGCAAGGACGGGTTCGACATTCCGTTTGAAACGTTCCTGGGCTTCGGCGGCGACAAGGTGCCGGATATCGACCTGAACTTTTCCGGGGAATATCAGGCGCGCGCGCATAAGTACACCGAGGAGCTGTTCGGCTCCGACCACGTGTTCCGCGCCGGTACGATCGGCACACTGGCGGAGAAGACCGCCTACGGCTACGTGCTGAAATACCTGGAAGAGCGCGACATGAAGCTGCCGAAGGCGGAGATGAACCGGCTTGCGCTCGGCTGCGTCGGCGTCAAGCGCACGACCGGGCAGCATCCCGGCGGTCTCGTCGTCATCCCGCAGGACAAGGACGTGACGGACTTCTGCCCCGTGCAGCACCCGGCAGACGACCCGAACAGCGATATCATCACCACCCACTTTGAATACCACTGCATGGAGGCCAATCTCCTCAAGCTCGACGAGCTGGGACACGATGACCCGACGATGATCCGGATGCTGGAGGACATGACCGGCGTGAACGCGCGGGAGATCCGGCTCGACGATCCGGAGACGATGGGCATCTTCAAATCCGCAAAGCCCCTCGGGCTGACGGACGACGACCCCATCATCGGCAAGACCGGCACGATCGGCATCCCGGAGTTCGGCACCGGCTTTACCCGCCAGATGCTCGTGGACACGCAGCCGGAGACGTTCGACGTTCTGGTGCGGCTGTCCGGCTTTTCCCACGGCACGGACGTGTGGCTCGGCAACGCGAAGGACCTCATCATGTCTGGCACTGCAACCGTCAACCAGACCGTCGGATGCCGCGACGATATCATGCTTTACCTCATCAGCCGCGGCATGGATGCAAAGCTGTCGTTCAAGATCATGGAGGCCGTGCGCAAGGGCAAGGTCAAAAAGGGCGGCTTTCAGGACGGCTGGGTGGAGACCATGAAGGAGCACGGCGTGCCGGACTGGTATATCGACTCCCTCGGCAAGATCGCCTACCTGTTCCCGAAGGCGCACGCGGTGGCCTACGTTATGATGGCGTTTCGCATCGCGTGGTTCAAGGTGCACAAGCCGCTCGCGTTCTACAGCGCGTATTTCTACCGCCGCAGCCAGAAGGACGCCTTCGACGCGGACATGATGACCCGCGGACTGGACTATACGCGCCGCAAGATCAACGAGCTGCGCAACAAGCCCGGCGCGACCGCGAAGGAAGAAGACCTGCTCGTGACGCTCGAGGCGGTGTATGAATTCTACCTGCGCGGGTTCGAGTTTGCGCCGATGAGCCTGTACGACAGCGATGCGACGAAGTTTCTCATCCGCGACGGGATGCTTCTGCCGCCGTTCGTGGCGATCTCCGGCCTCGGCGAGAGCGCGGCAAAGGATCTTGTCGCCTGCCGGAAGGGAGGACGGCAGTTCATCTCCGTGGAGGAGCTGTCCGCAGCCTGCCCGAAGGTCAGCCAGACGCATCTGGAGCAGCTTCGCGCCATGGGCGCGCTGGGCGAGATGCCCGAAAGCAGCCAGATGAGCCTGTTTTGAAAATTTTTGCGGTTGAGCCATTTTTAATATTTGCATGATACGATCTTTCTTGGTATCATATATTATGTCCCCCAAAATCTGAAAGGGAGGTTTTGGAATGAAACGTTACCTTGCATTTCTCCTGGCGCTGGTGATGCTGGTTTCCGCCTTCGGCGGCGCGAACGTGTTCGCGGCGGACGGAGCCAACGCGGACGAGCAGCTCGTGGTGTGCAGCAAATCCGGCTCGCAGCGCACGCTGCATGTCGGTGACACGGTCACCTACTCGTATGCTCTGCGTCTGGGCGCGGTGTACGATCTGGACCGCGTGCTGGCGGACCTGCTCTACGACAGCGAGTGTCTGGAGCTGACGAGCTGGGAGTTTCCCAATTTCAGCGGCGCGGTCACCACGTCGTCGAAGCCGGGCGATTTCCACTTCGAAAAGGGCGTCATCACGAATGGCGATCAGTTCCATAACAGCATTTTGACGGTGGTCACCTGTACGTTCACCGTCAAGCGCGGCGGCACGACCTACATCCGCACCGTTCCGGAGCATCTGGAGGCGGAGGGCGGCAGCAACAACGACGTGGAATTGGTCGTTGGCTACCTTCCCACGACCAGCGGCTCGGCGAAGTATTCGAGCTACGACTATTTGGGCGACGATAAGCCGAACGCTTCCACCACCAAGCTCAATCCCTCGTCGGACGTGGTCTGGTTCTACATAACGGACAGCACGACGGACGAGCCTGTCCCCGCCGGACTGACGTTCCGGCTCTCCGGCGCGACCGACTCCGGCGAGACGTTTGAACGCACCGCTACCACGGATTCGTATGGCTATCTCTGCTTCGGCACGGTGCCGTTCGGCAGCTACTACGTCCAGTGCATCAGTGATACGGCGGCGGGCGAGACCTATTTTGTGGAGGACAGCGCAGTCACGGTCCTAAACGTGGCCAACGGCAAGCTGGTGATCGACAACGCCATGCAGGCGCACACGGTCGCGGCGGATTCCCTGCTCACGCTCGAAGTCACCATCAAGTGGAGCGGCGAGGAGATCTCCGCGGGCGAGACTTACACCAAGGAGCGCCCGAAGAGCCTGTACCTGGAGCTGCATTCCGGCAGCACGGCCTATGCCCAGCGCTATGTCAGCAGCGACACCAAGAGCGTTACGTTTGACCGTCTGCCCCAGTCCGACGAGGCGGGCAGCCCCATCTCCTATGAGCTGGCTGTCCCGGCAGTTGAGCATTACGACGCCGTCGTTACGCGGACGGAGAGCGGCTTCGCCGTGGAATTTACCTATAAGAACGACCACGCGTGGGAGACCACGCGCAAGGACCCGACCTGCACGGAAAGCGGCTACATTGAATCCACATGCACCGATTGCGGCGCGACGAATTATACCACGCTGCCCGCACTCGGCCACGACTATGCGATTTCCGGCACGCCGGCAAGCTGCACGGAGCACGGCTATCAGGTCGCGGTCTGCAAACGCTGCGGCGTGCGGTATGTGGAGCAGACGGAGCCGCTGGGGCACAACTGGAGCGAGTGGACGATCACCAAGGACGCGACCGCCACCGAGGACGGTGAGCGCGTGCGCACCTGCCTGCGCTGCGGCGAGACGGAAACACAATTGATGCCCGGCCCGAACCACGAGCATACCTATGTTGTGACCAAGATCCCGGCGACCTGCACCGAGCCGGGCTATGTCGATGTGCGCTGCGCCTGCGGCGATGGGGACCGCTATGAGGACAAGAGCGCCCCTGCCCTTGGCCATGACTATACCGGCGACAGCTCAATCATCAACATCCAGTCGCCGACCTGCACCGAGGACGGCATCCAGCAATACACCTGCACCCGCTGCGGCGAGATCCACGACGAGATCCTCCCGAAGCTGGGGCATAACTGGGAGCTGATCGCAGGGTCGGAGATCCCGGCGACCTGCGAGAAGACCGGCAGCAAGGAATACAAGTGCGGCAACTGCGGGGACACGAAGACTGTGACCGAGCCGTCGCTTGGACATGCCTGGGGCGAGTGGATCGTGGACACGCCCGCCACAACGACGGCGGAGGGCTCGAAACACCGCGTCTGCACGCGCTGCGGCAAGGAGCAGACCGAAACCATCCCCAAGCTTGACCATACGCATGAATACAGCATCCCCGTCGTGACGGAGCCGACCTGCACGGAGCAGGGCTATACGACCTATCAGTGTTCCTGCGGCGCGGGCGTCGTGGACGAGGACAGCTATCAGCCGGCGCTCGGCCACAACTGGGAGGAAGTCTTCCGCCAGCCCGCGACCGAGCGGTCACAGGGTGTGGTGCAGTACCAGTGCACGCGCTGCGGGCTGTACCGTTACGAGACGCTGCCAAAGCTGCCTTCCAGCTGGAGCAACCCGTTCTGGGATGTGAGCAAGGAAGACTGGTTCTATGACGCAGTGCGCTATGTGGCGCAAAACGGCTTCATGACCGGCAGATCGCAGACGCGCTTTGCGCCGAATGACTCCATGAGCCGCGCCATGCTCGTCACGGTGCTGTACCGCATGGAGGGCGAGCCGAAGTTTGACGGCATGTTCAACCCCTTCGAGGATGTGCCGGAAGGCACGTGGTATTCCGACGCGGTCGCCTGGGCGGCAACGCTCCAGATCGTGAACGGCATGTCGGAGACGGAGTTTGCGCCGGAGGAGGATGTGACGCGCGAGCAGATGGTCACGATCTTCTATCGGTATGCGCAGTTCAAGGGCTATGACACATCGGCCTCTGCGCCGCTGTCCTTCCCGGACGCGGGCGAAGCCATGGGCTATGCGCTTCCGGCGCTGTCGTGGGCCGTGGCCACCGGCCTGATTTCGGGCGTGGGCACGAGCGAGGGGAGCATGCTCCAGCCGCAGGGCACCGCGACCCGCGCACAGGCGGCGACCATCATCATGCGCTTTGACCAGTGGAGGCTTTCCGCTTCCGGCGGCTGATTTGCGCCCAAACAGACAGCCCCAGCGGAGATACCGCCGGGGCTGTCTGTCTGCATGAGGGGGCTGCATGCCGAACGCCGTTTCTCGGATTGAGATTGCATCCGATTGAAAAATACGATATAATTTAAAAAACTGAACTATTTTTTCTGACGGGCACAGGCCCAAAATTCTAAGAAATCAGGTGAATTGTATGACTTCCAGAACCGAATGCTTTGATACCCAGCGCAAACCGGAGCTTCCGAAACCCTATTTGCTTCCGATTGAATGGATCGGCACGTTTTTCATGCTGATGCCCGTCGGCGGCCACGTGGAAAAGATCAACTGCGAGGGACTGGAGCCGCCGTATCTCGTGCTGCAGAACCACGCTTCGTTCGTCGATTTTCCGATGGCGGCGCGCGCCATGTTCCCGAACAGCTCCGGCTGGGTCATCTCGATCGAGGAGTTCATTGGCCGCGAGTGGCTCATCCGCGGCATCGGCGGGATCTATAAGCGTAAGTTCACCGCGGATCTCACGGTTGTGAAGCATATCCTCACCATGCTCACCAAAATGAAATACAGCGTCACCATGTTTCCGGAGGCACGCTATTCGCTCGCCGGCGTCAACGAGCAGCTCGACGGCGCGCTCGGCAAGCTGGCGAAAAAGGCCAAGTGCCCGGTCGTGGTGCATATTCAGCACGGCAATTTCCTTCGCTCGCCGCAATGGTGCAAAAGACCGTACCGCAAAGTTCCGGTCAGCAGCGAGTTCCGCCAGATCGTCACGCGCGAGGAAGTGCAGACGCTCTCCGCGGCGGAGATCCAGCGCCGCATCGAAGATGCGTTCCACTATGACGACTACCAGTGGCAGTATGACAACCGGATCGAGATCACCAGCCCCTACCGAGCGCACAACATCCACCGCATCCTGTACCAGTGCCCGCACTGCGGTACGGAGTTTCAGATGAACAGCGACCACACACAGCTCTGGTGCGAGCATTGCGGCACCCGATGGGAGATGGATACCCTCGGCCGCCTGCACTGCCTGAATGGGGAGGATCGCTTCGCACATGTGCCGGACTGGTACCGCTGGGAGCGGGAAAACGTGCGCAGGGAGGTCCGGGAGGGGCGCTACGCGTTCGAAGACACGGTACGGCTGGAGCATATGGTCTCGGCGCGAGCCGGGTTTGAGGTGCTTGGCAGCGTAACGCTGACGCACAATGCGGACGGCTTCCGGATGGAGGGGACGCTTGAGAGCGGCGAGCCGTTTTCATTCCACCGCAGCACGGCGTCCATGATGTCCTGCCACATCGAATATGATTTCAAGGGGCGGGGCGACGCCATTGATCTGGCCACCCTGCACGATACCTATTTCGTGTTTCCGCAGACGGCGCACAACGTGCTGACCAAGCTGCATTTTGCAACCGAGGAGCTGCACAAGGCGCAGCAGGAGCAGCAGACACATAAAATACACAGCTAGCATTTCGCATGATTCAGAAAGGGGACGGAGGGAACGCAATGTCGAATTATGTGATTACCATTGGGAGAGAACACGGCAGCGGCGGCCGGTATTTGGGAGAGGAACTGGCCAGGGCGCTGCACATCAAATGCTATGATTCCGAGCTGATTGCCGAGACGGCGGCGCACAGCGGCTTTGCGGAGAGCTTTGTGCAGACGCATGAGGAGCATCGCCCCGGCAGCTTTCTGTACTCGCTCGTGACCGGAACGGCTCCGGTCGCGGATGAGCAGCCGTTTTCGGTGCAGATCTTTCAGGCGCAGTCCGAGGTGATCCGGATGCTCGCCGAGCGCGAGTCGTGCATCATCATCGGCCGCTGTGCGGACTATGTTCTGCGCGAGCGGAAAAACGTGGTGAATGTCTTTGTCCACGCGCCGATGGACGCGCGCGTGCGGCGCGTGTGCGGGCGCGACGGGCTGGAGCCGGCGGCCGCGGAAAAGAAGATTCGTCAGACGGATAAGGACCGGATCGCGTATTACAACTTCTTTACCAGCCAGAAGTGGGGCGAGGCGAAGAACTACGACCTGACCGTCAATACGGCTGACGTCGGGGTTCCCGGCGTGGTGACGCTTGTGCAGGATTATCTCAGACTGCGCGGCCTGATCTGAACGAAAAACCGGCGCACGCTCAATCGTGAGCGTGCGCCAGTTCTGCGTCCGGGAGATATTGCTCCAGCGACGCGCCGGGCAGATGCTCCGCCTCCGTATCGGGGAAGCGTTCTGCGAGCGTCTCCGGCGCTTGGAGCAGCGCCGTTTTCTCTTCGCGCGTCAGCCGCTTGATGCGCGCTTCCAGACGGAGCGCCGCGCTGCGGTCCGGCGTGCGCCAGAGCGCCTCCAGCGCGGTTACCGGGTGGCTTCGCGTGTATTTCGCGCCGCCGGAAAGCTGCATGCAGTGCTGCCGCAGCCTGCGCGCGACATTCGGCGTCGAGCCTGTGTAGAGCGAGCCGTCCGAGCACCGGAGCATATAGACATAATATGGGGCGTCCGCCACGCAAATCCCTCCCCGTTTTTTGAACTGGCTCCAATTTACCACAGAGTAGACAAGTTTTCAAACGCGAACGGCTGCCCGTCTGTCAAAGCTTCACAAAATGCCCCGAAAATTTTCACTCGAAATGAATAAACGAAATGAATATTCACCACCAAGTGAATAAATAAGAGAAAATTGCGAATAAAAATTCGAAAAAACGCTTGACAAGGCTGGAGAATGGTGATAAGATACGGCATATTCCAAAAGGAATCGCCAAGTTGACGACAAAATGAGACATTGAAAGAGGAAATTAAAATGAAAAAGTTTGTATCCCTGATTCTGGCAGTGCTGATGGTTGCGTCTCTCGCGGCCTGCGGCCAGAAAACCGATGCGGAGACCTCTCCGGCTCCGGACGAGAGCGCTGCAACGCTGAAGATTCTGGACACCGAGTATGTTACTGAGGACTATGCCATTGCGGTCAACAAGGGCAACACCGCGCTGCTGGACAAGATCAACGGCGCGCTGAAGACCCTGATCGACGACGGCACGGTGAAGCAAGTTGTGGACTTCTACGTTTCCGGCGAGGGCGAGCTGCCCAAGTTCCAGGAAAACGTCGCTGCGGACGCCGAGGTGCTGACCATGGCGACCAACGCGGAGTTCCCGCCGTACGAGTTCTATGAGAGCGACACCATCGTCGGCATCGACGCTGTGATTGCCGGCCTGATTGCCGACCAGCTGGGCATGAAGCTGGAGATCAGCGATATGGCGTTTGATTCGATCATCGCCGCCGTCACCTCCGGCAAGGCTGACATGGCGATGGCTGGCCTGACCGTGACCGACGAGCGCAAGCAGAGCGTGGACTTCTCCGAGAGCTACGCCACCGGCGTGCAGGTGATTATCGTACGCGACGATTCCGACATCACCAGCGCGGATGACATCGTTGCCAAGATCGAGAATGGCGAAGACATCCAGATCGGCTGCCAGAACGCGACCACCGGCTACATCTATGCTTCTGACACCATCGAAAACGGCGGCTTCGGCGACGAGCACGTTCAGGCGTTCCCGAAGGGCGCGGATGCGGTTCAGGCGCTGGTCACCGGCAAAATCGACTGCGTCATCATCGACAACGAGCCTGCCAAGTCTTTCGTTGCGGCGAACAACGGCTGATCGAACGTTTCAGGAATTTAATGAGGCTCCATGCTGAGCATGGAGCCTCATTTCAGACTTGCTAAACAGAGGAGGAAACCGCATGGCTGATTGGTTTGCAAAGCTGAAAGCGGACTTTATTCTCAATTTTATAGAGAAAGACCGGTGGAAATATCTCACCACCGGCCTCGTCAATACCCTGAAGATCACGCTGGTCGCGTGCCTGCTGGGCATAGTTTTGGGCGTGATCGTCGCCATTATCCGCTCCACGTGGGATAAAAACAAGGAGACCATGCGCCATGGCGTCGGCCGCTTCTTTCTCAAATTGGGCAACGGCATCTGCCAGATTTATCTGACCGTGATCCGCGGCACGCCTGTTGTCGTGCAGCTGATGATTATGTTTTTTGTCATCTTTGCATCGTCCAAAAACGGCCCGGCGGTTGCAATGCTGGCGTTTGGAATCAACTCCGGTGCCTACGTGGCGGAGATCATCCGCAGCGGTATCATGTCCACAGACAATGGCCAGTTTGAGGCCGGCCGGAGCCTGGGCTTCAACTATGTCCAGACCATGTGGTACATCGTGATCCCGCAGGCGCTCAAGAGCGTCCTGCCCGCGCTGGCCAATGAGTTCATCGTCCTGCTAAAGGAGACGTCGGTCGCAGGCTATGTGGCGATCCGCGATCTGACCAAGGGCGGCGATATCATCCGCGGCGTGACTTATTCTCCGCTTATGCCGCTCATTGCCGTCGCGCTGATCTACCTCGTGATGGTCATGTTCTTCACGTGGCTGGTCGGGAAACTGGAGAGGAGGCTGCGCAACAGTGACCACTGATGTTTTGATTGAGGTCAAGGACCTGAAAAAGCACTTCAACGGCGGCGCGATCAAGGCGCTGGACGGCATTTCGACGGACATTCACCATGGCGAGGTCGTGGTGGTTATCGGCCCGTCCGGCTCCGGCAAGTCCACGTTCCTGCGCTGCCTGAATCTGCTGGAGCTGCCGACGGACGGTACGATTCTCTTTGAGGGCACGGACATCACCGACCCGAGCTGCAATATCAACCTCCACCGGCAGAAGATGGGCATGGTATTCCAGCACTTCAACCTGTTCCCGCATATGACGATCCTGCGCAACATGACGATTGCGCCGGTCAAGCTGCTGAAAAAGTCGCAGACCGAGGCCGAAGCCAAGGCCATGGAGCTGCTGACCCGCGTCGGCCTGGCCGACCGTGCGGGCGCGTATCCCAGCCAGCTCTCCGGCGGACAGAAGCAGCGTGTTGCAATCGTGCGCGCGCTGTGCATGGAGCCGGACGTCATGCTGTTTGACGAGCCGACCTCTGCGCTCGACCCCGAAATGGTCGGCGAGGTGCTCGACGTCATGAAGCAGCTCGCGCGCGACGGCATGACGATGGTCGTCGTCACGCACGAGATGGGCTTTGCCCGCGAGGTGGGCGACCGCGTACTGTTCATGGACGGCGGCCGTCTGGTAGAAGAGGGCACGCCGCAGCAGATCTTTGAGCATCCGCAGAGCGCGCGCTTGCAGGATTTCCTCGCCAAGGTGCTCTGATCTTATTGCAAATTTTGCTGCGCAGCCACTTGGCTGCGCAGTTTTTCTATGGACAAATCAGCAAAAACGGCGCACAATGGTGCGGAGGTGAAGCAAGATGCCGGAATTGACCTGTCCCGTCTGCGGCCGGACGCTGCAGCGGACGGACAAGACCCTGCGCTGCGCCGCCGGGCACTGCTACGATGTTGCGCGGCAAGGTTATGTAAACCTGCTGCGCTCTACCCAGTCCAAGTCCAAGCGCCACGGCGACGATAAGCGCATGGTGCATGCGCGGACGGCGTTTCTCGATCTGGGGTATTATGATATCCTGCGCGACGCGGTGGCGGAGGCGGCCTGCCGCTGCACACAGGGCAATGTGGATGTGCTTGACGCAGGCTGCGGCGAAGGCTTTTATACGGTGGCGGTGCTCCATGCGCTCGCGCGGCAGGGGAGGCGTGTAAGCGTCTGCGGCGTGGACATTTCGCGCGACGCGCTGATTTGCGCGCACCGGCGGGAGCCGCGGCTGCAGCTTGCGGTGGCGAGCGTCAACCGGCTTCCGGTCGCGGATGCATCGTGCAATCTGCTGCTGAATCTGTTCGCGCCGCACGACGCGGAGGAATTTGCGCGCGTCCTGCGCCCCGGCGGCGTACTGCTTCGGGCGATTCCGCTGGAGCGTCACCTGTGGGAACTGAAGCAGGCGGTGTATGACGTGCCGTATGAAAACAAGCTGGCGGACCCGGCACTGCCGGGCTTTACCCTCGGACGGCGGCAGACCCTGCGCACGCGCATCACGCTCCGGTCGCCGGAAGCGGTGCAGAATCTCTTTCTCATGACGCCGTACTACTACAAAACCAGCGCCCGCGATCAGGAAAAGCTCCGGTCACTCGACCATCTGGAGACGGAGACCGCGTTTGGGCTGCTGGAATACCGGAAAAAATGAGCAAACGTTAGCACTCAAATCAAAAGAGTGCTAACGTTTAACGTTTTGTTCATAGATTATACTTTATTTGTTCATTATTGTGGAGTAATTTATATATCGTAAAGAGCGAAACAAATAAATGTTTCGAACGAGAAAACTTCATTACCGTATATCATTTAGGAGGAATATAAAATGTTCGAAATTATGCCTTTTGACCGTAGAAGTTATAGCGTGAGCAACTACAACCCGTTCCGTGAGCTGCAGGAGATGGAAAAGCGCTTCTGGGGCGACAGCGTAAGCAACAGCTTCAGAACCGATATCACCGAAACCAACGACGCCTACAAGCTGGAGGCGGATCTGCCCGGCTTCAAGAAGGAAGACATCAAGGTCGACATCGACGACGATATCCTCGTCATCAAGGCCGAGCACAGCGAGGACAAGGACGAGAAGAACGACAACGGCGACTACATCCGCCGCGAGCGTTACTACGGCTCCTACACCCGCAGTTTCAATGTCTCTGAGATCAACGTGGACGGCATCACCGCATCATATGAAAACGGCGTCCTGACGCTGACCATGCCGAAGAAGGTCCCGGTCAAGCCGGAGTCCAAGCATCTGGAAATCATGTAATTCCACCAATTCTCCTTTCAAGTTGTTTTCCCTTTTCAGGTCTCTCATCCATCCCTTTTTTCTACCCCCAACAGGAAAGCCCACCCGCCAACCGGCGGGTGGGCTTTAAGCATCCCGGTGAAATTCCGCAACCTCGTACAGCTCACAGTCCAGCAGCGAGCACAAATCGGACAGCGTGTTTGTAGACACCGACATATTCTTTTTCAGCCGCTGTACCGTGCTGCCGCTGATCTTATATTTTTCGCGTAGTGTATACGTTGTAACGCCTTTTTTCTTCATGGTTTCCCAAAGCGGCGTGTAGACGATCAAAAAAATCCCTCCTCAAGCTTGCATAATCCCATTATGTTCGTTATAATGGGCATGCACTATGCTCTAATATTGGGCATGTCGGAGCGTTCGGGGAGTGATTTGTATGCCGGATTATAAGCGAATGTACCTTGAGCTGTTCAGAGCAACCACGGAAGCAATTGAACTGCTGCAGCGGGAACAGATCAAAACGGAGGAGATTTATCTGCCGTCGGAAGCACAGGTCATTCCGCTCATCCAGCCAGAGCGCGACGGGCGGGAAGAACAACCTTAATCTATCTTCTGCTTGTTTAAATGACTAAATTTTTTACAGCCGGACGAACGATGCTTTGGCCAATCTCCAGAAAAATCATTTGCCTGCTTGACAAACGCCGGCGATCGGCGTACACTTGCGCCAAGTTCAAAAAGAACGAAACCGTAGATGCAGAAGAGTACGCAGGACGCGTCTTTCCCAGAGAGCTGCCGGTGGTGTGAGTGCAGCAGAGACAACCTTGCCGAATGGACTGCGGAGGGCGGACGAGGCGCCGAAAGGCGGTAAAATCCGACGGGCTTTTCCCCCGTTATCGAGGAAAGACGTGTGTTTGCACGTCATGAGCGGGCGAGCTTTTCGCCAATTTGGGTGGCACCGCAGAAGTTTTCAGACCTTTGTCCCAAAGAACCATTTTTGATTTGGGTTCTTTCGTGGGGACAAAGGTCTTTTTTGTTGCCCGGAAAGAGCCGCGACTGAAAGGAGAACAGCACCATGGCAACCGAAAAAATCCCTTACAAAATCTATCTTTCTGAAGACGAGATGCCGCGCACCTGGTACAACGTCCGCGCCGACATGAAAAATAAGCCCGCCCCGCTGCTGAACCCCGGCACCGGAGAGCCGATGGGCTTTGACGATCTGCGCCCCGTGTTTTGCGACGAGCTGATCCGGCAGGAGCTGGACAATGACACCCGTGAGATCCCCATTCCGCAGGAGATCCGCGATTTCTACAAAATGTACCGGCCGTCGCCGCTGGTGCGCGCCTACTGCCTGGAGGAAAAGCTCCAGACCCCGGCGAAGATTTATTACAAGTTCGAGGGCAATAACACCTCCGGCTCGCACAAGCTCAACAGCGCCATCGCGCAGGCGTATTACGCCAAGCAGCAGGGCCTCAAGGGCGTCACGACCGAGACCGGCGCCGGCCAGTGGGGCACGGCGCTGTCCATGGCCTGCGCGTATCTGGGGCTGGACTGCAAGGTGTTTATGGTCAAGTGCTCCTATGAGCAGAAGCCCTTCCGCCGCGAGGTGATGCGCACCTACGGCGCGTCCGTCACGCCCAGCCCTTCGATGGAGACGCAGGTCGGCCAGAAGATCCTCGCCGAGTACCCCGGCACGACCGGCTCGCTTGGCTGCGCCATCAGCGAGGCCGTAGAGGTCGCCACGTCGAACCCCGGCTACCGCTACGTGCTCGGGAGCGTGCTCAATCAGGTGCTGCTGCACCAGTCCGTCATCGGCGTCGAGGCAAAGACCGCGCTGGACAAATACGGCGTCGTGCCGGACGTTATCATCGGCTGCGCCGGCGGCGGCAGCAACCTCGGCGGCCTGATCTCTCCGTTCATGGGCGAGAAGCTGCGCGGCGAGCGCGACTATCAGATCATTGCCGTGGAGCCGAAGTCCTGCCCGAGCTTCACCCGGGGCAAATATGCCTACGACTTCTGCGACACCGGCATGATCTGCCCGCTTGCGAAGATGTACACGCTCGGAAGCAGCTTCATCCCGTCCCCGGATCACGCCGGCGGCCTGCGCTTCCACGGTATGAGCACCATCCTCTCGCAGCTCTACCACGACGGCTACATGGAAGCCCGTGCCGTGGAGCAGACGAAGGTGTTCGAGGCGGCGGAGCAGTTTGCCCGCGTCGAGGGCATCCTGCCCGCGCCGGAGTCCAGCCATGCCATCCGCGTTGCCATCGACGAGGCGCTCAAGTGCAAGGAGACCGGCGAGGAAAAGACCATTCTCTTCGGACTGACCGGCACCGGCTATTTCGACATGGTCGCCTATGAGAAGTTCCACAACGGCGAGATGTCGAACTACATCCCCAGCGACGAGGAACTGGCGGAGAGCTTCGCCCGCCTGCCGAAAGTTCCCGGTCAGGAATAAAAGTTTGTTCCATAACGAAACCGCCAACCGATGATCGGTTGGCGGTTTTTGCACGCTGCGGCGGCTTCGTTCACCATTCCCGCACGCACGGAATACGCTGAAAATAGCGAAAGGAAAGGGTGTCGATGTTATGAGCCAGCAGCTTTGCCTGAATGATATATGTCCGGGACAACACGCGAGAGTCTGCGCGCTGTGCGCCGAGGGGGCGATGCGCCGCCGCCTGCTCGATATCGGGCTGATCGAAAATACCGAAGTTACCTGCGTGGGACGCAGCCCCGGCGGCGACCCGGCTGCGTTTTTAATCCGCGGGGCGGTGATCGCCCTGCGGCGCGCGGACTGCAAAAAGATCCTCGTGTGCAGGCAGTGACCGGAGGCGCGGGATGGGTTTGACGAATCGAAGCGTCGGCGCGCATGCGGTGGACACGGGACTTGTCATCGAAAAGCAGACGCGGGAGGATCGCGTCATCGCGCTCGCGGGCAATCCCAACGTGGGCAAAAGCACCGTGTTCAATGCGCTCACCGGCATGAATCAGCACACCGGAAACTGGCCGGGGAAAACCGTCTCAAACGCACAGGGCTACTGCCGCACGAAGCGGCATTCCTATGTCATGGTGGATATTCCGGGCACGTACTCGCTCATGGCGCACTCGGCGGAGGAGGAGGTCGCGCGCAATTTTCTCTGCTTCGGCGGGGCGGACGCGGTGGTCGTCGTGTGCGACGCGACGTGTCTGGAGCGGAATCTGAATCTCGTGCTGCAGACGCTGGAGATCACGCCAAACGTGGTCGTGTGCGTGAATCTGATGGACGAAGCGCGGCGCAAGCGCATCCGCATCGACCTCGGCGCGCTCTCCCGGCGGCTGGGCGTGCCGGTGATCGGCGTGATCGCGCGAAAAAAAAAGAGTCTCTCGGCGTTGACGGAAACGCTCGACCGCCTGTCGGACGGGGCACAGACGCGCCCGGCAGCCGTGCGTTATCCGGAGCCGGTGGAGCAGGCAATCGCCACCGTGGAGCCGCTGGTGCGCGCGCGGGTAGGCGAGCGGCTTCCCAGCCGTTGGCTGAGCTTGCAGCTGCTAGACCCCGACGAAACGCTGCTCTCTGAGGCGGACCGCTTTCTGGGCTGTGCGTTTTCCGAGGATGCTGCGCTGGAGCACGCGCTCGCGTCTGTGCGGGAAAGCCTGCTCCGGCAGGGTATTGATAGCGAACGGCTGAAGGATATGATCGTCTCCGCGCTCGTGGGCGAGGCAGAGTCGGTATGTACGGCCGCCGTCCGGCGCGAGCGGGAAACCTACGGCGCGTTCGACCAGCGGCTCGACCGCCTGCTCACGAGCCGCGCGACCGGCTACCCGGTCATGCTGCTTCTGCTGGCGTTCATATTGTGGCTCACGATCACGGGCGCGAACTACCCGTCTCAGCTCCTGTCCGACGCGCTCTTTTGGGTGCAGGAGCGGCTCACGGAGCTGTTTCACGCGCTCGGCGCGCCGGAATGGCTGCACGGGGCGCTGGTGCTTGGCGTCTACCGGGTGCTTGCGTGGGTCGTGTCTGTCATGCTGCCGCCGATGGCGATCTTTTTTCCGCTGTTCACGCTGCTGGAGGACGCGGGCTATCTGCCGCGCGTGGCGTATAATCTCGACAAGCCCTTCCAGCGCTGCTGCGCGTGCGGCAAACAGGCGCT
>ULWX01007066.1_pt1 | contig 20251 bp, 16 predicted proteins | sample 1960851 | NCBI WGS metagenome assembly ULWX01 (sample SAMEA4835826, study PRJEB28245) | human gut metagenome | biome: gut microbiome; material: fecal sample | place: Denmark | collected 2008 | reverse complement strand
GCGCAGCGCCGTGACCCCGGCGGCCACCGGGTCGAGCACGACGGGGATGCCCAGCGCGTTTGCGCGTTTTCCGGCGAGCACCATCGCGTCGGCGTCCTCAATCGCGCCCATGTTCAGCACGAGCGCCTGCACCCCGGCGACGGATTCCTCCACCTCCCGGATGTCGTGCGCCATGGTGGGAGAAGCGCCAGCCGCCAGCAGAATGTTGGCGCAGTCGTTCACAGTGACGAAGTTGGTGATGCACTGCACGAGCGGCGCGCGTGTGCGCACCGCCCGGAGCGCGGATGCAAAATCCATCGGTTGTACTCCTTTCAGCGTTCCAGTTGGGCCTGCATCTTTTGCAGGACCCCGGCTTTTTTCAGTACCAGCAGTACCGCAATTCCCATGCAGCCGCCCACAATGGACGAGGGGGCATAGAAGGGAATGTAGTAGAAGGGCGACTGCGCGTCCAGCGCGTAGAACGCCCGCATCAGCGGGTAGGCGACCATGGCGCTGATGAAGCCGGTGCCGATGACCTCGCCCACCAGAGCCGCCCATAGCTTGTGCGTTTTCTGATACAGCAGCCCGGAGAGAAACGCGCCGAACACCGCGCCGACAACGGCCTGAATGGTGCGGCCGCACATCATGCGCAGCAAGCCGCAGATGAGCGCAGCAGCGAAGGCGTAGTACGGCCCCAAAAACACGCCGGACAATACGTTCACGAAATGCTGAAACGGCGCCATGGACGGGAAGTACACGCAGGTGTTGAGTACAAACGCCAGACAGGCGAACATGGCGGTGAGCGTCAGCTTGCGGATGGACAGCGTTTTCGGCTTTGCTGCAGCAGTGTGATCCTTGTCCACGTTCACGCCTCCTGATGCTTCGCCGTCTTCTGATCAATGGTCAGCACGCCTTCCGGGTTGAAGTTGATCTTCACATAGGTCATCACGCCGGGGGCACCGGCCTCCACGCAGATGCGGGAGCAGCCCTTGACGATTTCCATCAGCGTGTCGTAATCGCCCTCGACCGTCGTCTCAAAGGCGCCGACCACGGTGTGGAGTCCGAAGGATTTGATATAGGCGATGGCTTCGTCCACAATGCGGATGAGCTCGTCGTTGTCCACCACATTGGGCAGAACCTGAATGGCTACGCTTGCGTTCATACGTTGTTTCCTCCTAAAATTCATCAGAATGTTGCAGGAGAGACCGACAGACGGCCTTGTGCGGGAAAGCAAAAAACGGGACATCCGTTCAGAGATGTCCCGTTTGCACTTCGTGGAACCGGCGCGATATCCGGCAGAAAACGATCGCTTTCGGTGTGCATCCCTACGTTGGCATGATCCAAATCAGGTGAGGTCGAGGGAAATCACCCTCCTCTCAGCCCTCTTTTGAGGACTCCCTTGCACGTTTCAGTATAGGCGTCTGCCGCCGCGCTGTCAAGAGCGTGTCAGAAGAAATTCCCCGTGCCGGAGCACGGGGAATTTTACATCCATCAGATTGGAATCACTCAAGCGGCTTGAAGTCGGATTTCGGGTGATGGCACAGCGGGCAGATAAAGTCGTCCGGCATGGTCTCGCCCTCATACACGTAGCCGCACACGGAGCAGACGAAGCCAGCGCGCTTTTCCGCAGGCTTGGCGTCCTGCTTGACGAAGTCGGACGCGGGGTGCTTGCACAGCGGGCAGATGTAGTCCGCCGGGATGGTTTCGCCCTCGTACACGTAGCCGCACACGGAGCAGACCCAGCACGCGCCCTCGGCCTTGGCGAGCTTCTTCGGCTTCGGCTTGATGACGTCGCGGTAGTAGCCGTAGGTAACGGTCTCATCGTCGTTAAAGAGCTTGGATTCGACGATCTCGGCGATGAAGAGCCGGTGCGAGCCCTGATCGTAGCTCTCCACCACGCGGCAGGAGAACATGGCGTTGGTGTAGCGCGTGAGATAGTACAGGCCGTTTTCGCTGCGCGCGCAGTCGGTCCAGTCGGCGAACTTGTCGGTGTCCGCACCGGACTGGAAGCCGAAGTGCTGGAACACGGAGAAGGGCACTTCCTTCGTGAGGATCGAGAGGTTGAACTTCCCGGTGCGCTCGATCATGCCGCAGGTGTAGTTGGCCTTGATGACGGAGATGGAGATGCGCTCCGGCTTATTGGCCATCTGAATGGCGGTGTTGATGATGCAGCAGTTGTCCTTGTCGCCCTCTTTCGCGGACAGAGCGTACAGACCGTAGCTGAACTTGAACAGCGCGGCGGGGTTCTGCGGGCCGTCGTTCACGATCGGCCGCGGCTTCGGCATGGATTCGTAGATCGCATCGGCGATCTGCTCCAGCGCGCCGAGCTGATTTTCCTTCAGCGAGGATTTGAGCGTGAGCGACTCGTTGAGGATGGTGACGCCCTTGAGACGGGAGAGAATGTTGCGCATGAGCTGGCCGGATGTCGGCGCCCAGGAGCCGTTTTCGATGACGGCGACGGTGCGGTTGAGCACATTGTGCGCCGCGATGTCGAGCAGGGCGGTCTCCATATTCACGAAGATGCCGGCATTGTAGGTCGTGGAGGCGAACACAAGGTGGCTGCAGCGGAACGCTTCGGCCACGATGTAGCTCGGATGCGTGACGGACACGTCGTACATGGCGATGTTCTTCACGCCGCGCTCGGCCAGCATGGTGGCGAGCACGTGCGCGGTGTTCTCTGTGTTGCCGTAGACGGAGGCGTAGGCGATCATGACCGCGTTGTCCTCCGGGGTATAGGAGCTCCACTTGTCGTACTTTTCGATGAACCAGCTGATGTTCTTGCGCCAGACGGGGCCGTGCAGCGGGCAGATCATGCGGATGTCCAGCGTGGCGGCCTTCTTGAGCAGCGCCTGCACCTGCACGCCGTATTTGCCGACGATGTTGGTGAAGTACCGGCGGGCGTCGGGCAGCCAGTCGTGCTCGAAATCGTACTCGTCGGCGTAAAGATTGCCGTTGAGCGCGCCGAAGGTGCCGAACGCGTCGGCGGAGAAGAGGATCTTGTCGGCGGTGTCATAGCTCACCATGACCTCCGGCCAGTGCACCATCGGCGCCATGACGAACGCGAGGGTGTGCTTGCCGAAGCAGACCGTGTCGCCCTCGTTTACGATGACGGCGCGGGAGTCAATGTCAAAGGTGAAGAAGTTGCGGATCATCTCGCGGATCTTCTCGTTGCAGATGATCTTCGCTTCCGGATGGCGCAGCACCACGTCGCCGAGGGTCTTGGCGTGATCCGGCTCCATGTGATGGACGACGACGTAGTCGAGCGGGCGGCCGTCGAGCACGTATTCGAGGTTTTCGAAGAACTGGCCGGCGACGGCGTGATCGACGGTGTCGAGCAGGACGGTCTTCTCGTCCAGCATGACGTAAGAGTTGTAGGAAACGCCGCGGGGAATGGGGTAGACGCTCTCAAACAGCGCCAGACGGCGGTCCGACGCGCCGATCCAGAACAGATCGTCTGTAATCTTGACAGTGCAGTGCATGTACAAATCCTCCTGTTATTTGTATGGAATCTCATTTACAAGCGGCCCGGTATACCGGGCTGCAGCGTCAGCGGAACATTTTGATGACGTCGTCCTTGCTGCGCATGCCGACCTCGACCTTGGTGGGCGCGCCGTTCTGGAACACCATGAACGTGGGGATGCTCATCACGCGGAACTGGCCTGCCAGCTCTGGCTGCTCATCGACGTTGATCTTTCCGACCTTCACATCGGTGCATTCCTCAGCGATCTGATCCACGATGGGCGCCATCATGCGGCAGGGACCGCACCACGAAGCCCAGAAGTCCACCAGAACGGGAATGTCGGAGCGGAGAACCTCCTGCTCAAAATTTTCTTTTGTCAGTGTAATAGCCATAGCAAAAATCTCCTTTTCAGTTCGTTTCTGGCCATACTATACCGCGAAAAGAGCGGCGTTTTCTGTGGCAAAGTCACATTAGCGCGAGCTTTTTCAGCTTTTCGGCGTCGGCAACCGTGACCGTGCCGCGGCCGAGCCGGACGATGCCGTCCTCGGCGAAGTTGCGGAGCATCCGCGTGACGGTCTCGCGTGCGGCGCCGGTATCGCGGGCCATCTGCTCGTGTGTGGCGTGAATGGGCTGCCGCGCGTGGTCGGATTCTTCCCACAGATACTGCGCCAGCCGCTTATCAAAGCTGATGAACAAAAGCTGCTGCATCGACCACATCACGTCGGAAAACCGTTCGGTGGCGAGCTTGTACTGGCAGCACTCCACATAGATGTTCGACTGCGCCAGCCGCTTGAAGGTGCTGGCGTTGACAATGAGCAGCTCCGTGTCCGCGTCGGCGACCAGATGGACGTCGAAGGTGATCTGCCGGATGACGCAGGACGCGGCCAGCACGCACGCGTCGCCGGCCATCAGCCGGTAGAGCGCGATTTCCCGCCCGTCCTCCGAGAGCATGTATGCCCGCAGCTTTCCGGAGCGCACGGCGATCAGGCCGAGACATTGTCCGTTGCAGCCGTGAACAAGCGCACCTCTTTGATAGCGCACAATGCGCGCGCCGCGACGCGCTTCCGCCGCTTCGTCCGCCGTCAGATGGTCCCAGAACGGCAGCGCCTGCAGCGCAGACTCCAGTTCCTGTTGCATCGTGTTCCCTTCTCTCTTTCTGTATCCCAGACGCTTTTTACCTAGCATACCACGATTTTCTTGCGGAGAAAAGAGCTTTGGCGTTTTTTTCACAGAAAAAATCCCGGCAGACGAATTCGTCTGCCGGTCGGATGACAGGCTTGTGCTCAGGATGCGATCAGGCTCGTCCAGGATTCCGTACCCAGCTCGTTGCGGGTGTATTCGTGGGAGTTTGCGGCCTCCTGAATGGCCACATAGTACCACTCCAGCGGATTCTGGTTATCCGTGAACGTCTTCATGCCGGGCAGCAGGTCTGCTGCGGTCAGCGGGTTGCGATCCAGCACGCGGTTGATCATTGCGACGGTCTCGTCGCGCTTGATGTTCTGATCCGGGCGGAAGGTGCCGTCGGGATAGCCGAAGATCCAGCCGTTGCTTGCGGCAAGCTCAATGTCCTTCTGCGCCCAGTGTCCCTGAATGTCGCGGAAGGTGATCTTGCTTTCCTTCAGCTCGGCAAAGCGGGAGATGATCGTTGCCATTTCTGCGCGGGTGATCGGTGCGTTGGGGCGGAACGAGCCGTCCTCATAGCCGCAGAGGATACCGGCCTTCGCCAGCGTGGCGACGCAGGTGGCATACCACTGGCCGTCCGGTACGTCGGTAAAGGCGCAGCTCGTGGCATGGAACGCCTCGCGGCTGTCCTCCGTCAGCAGGTTGTAGAAGATCTGGGCGGTCTCGGCACGGGTGATGTTCGCTTCGGGCCGAACCGTGCCGTCCTCGTAGCCGCGAATGTAGGCCATGTGGGTTTCCTTGTTCAGCTCCGGCTGCTCCGGCGTCACATGGATGGTCAGCACGGCGTCCTTGGAGGTGTAGGTCACATCGGCGAGCGCCACGGTGCAGAAGTAGGTGTACTGCTCCGTTTTGGCGGGCGCGGTGGCCCTTGTCACGGTGAGCGTTTTGGTGGCGGCGCCGTCATAGTCGTTGGCGTCCACTGCGGCAGTCACGGGCACTGCGGCTTCGCCTACGCGGGTATACCACTGATAGGAGATCAGCTTCCCGATCAGCAGATCAAGCAGCATTTCCGGCGTGTAGCCCATCTGCTGGAGGATTTCCAGAATGGTGTCGAGATCAAAGCCGCCGTTGATCAGCGCTTTGATGAGGGCTTCCAGATCGAGATCCTCGCCCAGAATCTCCTGAAGCGCTTCGATCAGCGCCTGCAGGTCAAGCTGGTCGCCAAACGCTGCGATGAGCGCCTGAATGAGCGCTTCTGTATCCAGCTCGCCGCCCATGGCGTCCTGAATGGCTTTTACGATCTCAGACAGATCGACGTCCTCGCCGAGCGCGCCCTGCAGCGCCTCAATCAGCGCGGCAAGGTCGAATTCGCCGCCCGTGGCATCCTGGATGGCTTTCACGATTGCGGCAATGTCCACGTCCGTGCCGAGCTTCGCCTCAATCGCGGCGATGACCGCGTCCAGATCCGCGCTGCCGTCCAGCGCGGCCTTGATCTGCTCGATCATTTCCGGCGTGAGCTTGTCGCCCAGCAGCGGCTGCAGCGCCGCCAGCAGAGCATCCACGTCGATCTCCACCGGCGCGGCAGGCGTTTCATCTCCGGCCGTGAGCGGAGTGGCGCCGCCAATCAGCTGCTGCAGGATCGCAAGCAGGGCAGAAATGTCAACATCACTGCTGCCGATGAGCGAGCCCAAAATTGCAGTCAGGTCAAACTCCGGATTCTGGGCGAGCTGGCCGAGGATTTCTTCCAGATCGAAGCCGCCGTCCTGCAGCGCCTTGAGAATCTGCTCCCAGTCGATGCCGCTGTTCAAAAGGGCGTCCACGATGTCGTTCCAGTTGAAGCCCATCTCCTCCAGAATACCGATGATGGTCTGAAGATCCAGACCCTGCTCCAGCATGGAGCTCAGCCATGCCTCCAGATCAAAATCACCGTTTTTGATCTGATCGAGCAGGTCGTCAAACACGGTCCTGACCGTGAATGTTGCGGAGCCTGTCTCCTCGATGACGGCATCCTGCGGCTGACCGGTGATGACCGGCAGTGCGGCGGCGACGTCAGACAGCTCCAGTGCGTTTGCGCTCGTCATGCAGCCAATGGACAGGCTGAAGATCATAACCAGGCACAAAAGCAGGGATAGTGCTCGTTTTGTCATGCGGTTACTTCCTCCCTATGAAAATTTTTGCATGGGGTCTAATCAGATTATAACAAACATTTTCGGCAATGCAAGACGGGAATATGACGATTTGAAACAAAATTCCGATAGAAAATGTACCAAAGGCTACGATTGCTCCCAATCGGGCGCAAACAGGCCGCCCGCGCCGCCAGTGTGCAGGAACAGCACATTGTCGTCCGGCCGGAACGCGCCGTCGCGCGCCAGCCGCACGAGTCCCGCAAAGGCCTTGCCGGTGTAGCACGGGTCGAGCACAATGCCCTCCAGCCGCAGCATCAGCCGGATCGCCTCGTTGCCGGCTTCCGAGGGGATGGAGTAGCCGGGGCCGCACATATCGAGTAGATCGAAAGCCGGCAGCCCGGCGTCCGTGCCGAGCAGTTCGGCCGCGCCGCGCATGAGCTCCGGCACGATCCGGTCAAACGGGTCGGAATCCACCATTGCGGCGGTCACATGCGTGCCGGGGAGAAACAGCGCCGCGCCGAGGATCGTGCCGGCCGCCGTGCCGCCGGAGCCGCACGCGCACACGATGTGGTCAAAGCGTACGCCGCTTTCGGCGATCTCCCGCATGCAGTCCACATAGCCGAGCGTGCCGAGCGGATTCGACCCGCCGCAGGGGATCTTGTAGACGGATTTGCCGCGCTCCGCCGCGATGCGGTCCATCTCCGTGTAGATCGCGTCATAGCTGTCGGTATCCACGAAGCGGACCTCCGCGCCCATGAGGCGGTTGAGGATCTGGTTGCCGCGGCAGGCGCAGACGCCGCGCTGTTTCAGCACGAGCACCGGCTCAAGGCCCAGGCGCAGCGCGCACGCCGCCGTGAGCATGGCATGATTGGACTGCGCCTGCCCGGTCGTCATCACAAGCTCCGCGCCCTGGGTCTGCGCCTCCGCCAGCAGGTATTCCAGCTTGCGCACCTTGTTGCCGCCGAGCGCCACGCCGCAGAGGTCGTCGCGCTTGATCCATACGTTTGTGCCGAGCGCCCGGCTCATGTTCGGCAGCCGGTACATGGGCGTGGGGAACAGGCCGAGCGATACTTTTGGATAGGTGTTCATGGTTCTGTCAAACCTCCTTTTGCTGTTCAGAGCCAATCCCCTGATAAAACAGGCGGATGATGAGCTGCGCGAGCGCCAGATCGCTTTTGGCCATGCCGCTGCTGAGCCACTGGCGGATGATGCCGACGCAGCCGGTGAGCACGAAGGTCAGGACGAACGCGCTGTCCTCCTCGGAAAACGCGCTGCCGCCCCGGAGCTTCAGCCCCAGCGCGTGTTCCACCAGCTCGCGCAGCAGCCGCTGAAAATACGTGTCGCTGTAGTCGCTGAGCAGCACGGAGCACATGTCCGCATTCGCGCGGATGTACTGAAAAATTTTGCTCAGCATGGCGACGTCGTCCGTCTCGGCGTTCTCGGTCAGATACTGCTGAACGTCGTGGATGAGTGATTCCTCGATCTCATGAAGCAGCGCGTAGGGATCGGCGTAGTGCGCGTAAAAGGTCGCGCGGTTGATATCCGCTCCGGTGCAGATCTCCTTGACTGTGATCTTTGCGATCGGCTTTTCTTTCAGCAGGGCAATGAAGCTCTCCCGAATGACCATTTTGGTATAGCGGACGCGCCGATCCAGCTTTTTTTCCTCCATCTTCGACCTCCGTTCACAAAAAGTTTTCGATTGAAGGGGTCTGTTTTCCAACAAATTTTTGCGTTTTGTTTGGAAAATTTCGAAGCGCTGCAATCTGTCGGTTGCAGAGCCGACTTGCTGTCAGTATACTATACATACGTAAAAAAGTAAACACCGCGTTCGATAGTGGAAGGGAGGAAACGGTATGGAGTGGCTCGCCCGGCAGATCACGGGGCACAGAAAGGGCATTGTCATCGTCACGCTCGTGCTCGTGGCGGCGCTGGCGCTGTGCGCGCTCGGACTGCGGACGAACAACAACATGGCGGATTACCTCCCGGAGGACGCGGAGTCCACGATCGCGCTGAAATTGATGGAAGAGGAATTTTCCGGCGCGATGCCAAACGCCCGCGTGATGGTTTCGGACGTGACGGTGGCGCAGGCCCAGGACTACAAGGCGCGGATGATGGAACTCGACGGCGTGCAGCTGGTCATGTGGCTGGACGATGTGGCCGATCTGAAGGAGCCGCTGGAAACGCTTGACCCCGCGACCGTGCAGGCCTATTATCGCGACGGCACGGCGCTGTTTTCCGTAGCGATCGAAACCGGCCGGGAGGTCGAAACCGTCGAGGCCATTTATGCGCTGGACGACGCGCACACCTCCATTTCCGGCGACGCTGCGGGCGCTGCGTTTCAGGAGGCGCTGGGTGATTCGGAAACGGCGCGTGCGATGCTGATTCTGGTCCCCATGATCCTCGCGATGCTCCTGCTCACGACGACCTCGTGGTTTGAGCCGGTGCTGTACCTCGGCGCGATCGGCGTGGCGATCGTCGTCAATCTGGGCGTCACGGCGCTGACCGGCGAGATCTCCTACGTCACCATGGCGGTCGCGCCGATTCTGCAGCTTGCCGTATCGCTGGACTATGCCATTTTCCTGCTGCACAGCTTTGAAAAGCACCGGCAGGAGACGGACGATGTGTGCGTGGCCATGCAGCGCGCCATACGCTCGTCGTTCTCCTCCGTGGCCGCCAGCGCAGCGACGACGCTGTTTGGCTTCCTCGCGCTGCTGCTGATGAAATTCCGTATTGGGCCGGACATGGGCCGCGTGCTCGTGCAGGGCATCGTGTTCAGCTACCTCTCGGTCATGGTGTTTTTGCCGGCGCTCACGCTCTGCTGCTTCCGCGTGCTCGACCGCACGCGGCACCGCCGCTTTGTCCCGGAGCTGAAGGGCGCGGACCGCGTGCTGCGCCGGGTGCGCATACCGGCGCTGATTCTCGCCGCGCTGCTCGTTGTGCCGTGCTATCTGGCGCAAAGCCGCACCTCGTTTTTCTACGGCAACGGCACGCCGTCCACCGAGTCGCGCTACGGCAGCGACACGGCGCGCATCGACGCGCTGTTCGGGCAGGACGTAAGTCTGGTGGTGCTCGTACCGCGCGGGGAGCCGGCTAGGGAGCTGGCGCTTTGCCGCGAGCTGGAGCAGGTCGAGAACGTCGGCGGCGTCACGGCGTATGCGACGATGGTGGGCGCGGCCATCCCGCCGGACTATCTGGAAAGCGCCATTGTGCAGAACTTCTACGGCGAGCATTACGCGCGCATCATCCTCTCCTGCAACACGGAAACGGAGGGGGACGAGGCCTTCGCCGTGGTGCAGCGCGTGCGCGACATCACCGCGCAGTATTACGACGAATCGTACACCTGCGGCCAGAGCGCGAACCTGTACGACATGAAGGTCGTCGTCTCATCGGACAATACCGTGGTGAATCTCGCGGCGGTGCTGGCCATCGCACTGACGCTGCTGGTCACGTTCCGCTCGCTCACGCTGCCGCTGATCCTGCTTTCCGTCATTGAGACGGCCATCTGGATCAACGCCTCGATCCCGTATTTTACGGATACGGCCTTCAGCTATATCGGATATCTTGTCATCAATACCGTGCAGCTCGGTGCGACGATTGACTATGCCATTCTCACGACCGACGGGTATATGCAGGAGCGGCGGCGCATGGGAAAGCGCGCTGCCGTGGCCGAGGTGCTGCGTAAGCACCTGCTGTCGGTGCTCGTTTCGGTGCTGACGCTGTCGCTCGCGGGCTTCTGTCTGTATTTCACGTCGTCGAACGTCATCGTATCGTCGCTCGGTCTGCTGCTGGGACGCGGCACGCTGCTGTCGTGCTTCCTCGTCCTCTGTGTGCTGCCGGCGCTGCTGATGCTGTTTGACCGCGCGATCGGCAAGACCACGAAAAACGCGGGCTTTTTGGAAGAACATGCTTGGAAGGGAGCGGAACGACCATGATGAAGCGGATCATTGCCGGGTGCATGACGGCGGCGCTGTGCGCCGTGCTGCTGCTGGCGCCGGGCGCGCAGGCGGCGGAGCAGGCCGGGCAGATGGAAACGCTCGGCACGATTGCCGCCCGCGAGGAGGTCATTTACTCCATCCTCGACGGGGAGGGCGCCGTGCAGTCGGTGTACGCGGTGAACATCCTCGACGTGACCGAGCCGGGGGCGATCAGCGATTCCGGCGACTATACCGAGGTCACAAATCTCACGAACCTGCGCGATCTCACGTATCACGACGGCCGGATGACCACCGTGGCCGATGCGGGAAAGTTTTATTATCAGGGCACGCTGGAGAGCAAGGAGCTGCCGTGGAACTTTGCCATCGCCTATTACCTTGACGGGGTGAAGACACCGCCGTCAGAGCTGCCCGGGGCGGACGGCCATCTGGAACTGCGCATTGAAACCACGCGCAACGACGCGGCGGACGCCTCATTCTTTGCGCATTACATGCTGCAGATCACGGTCACGCTCGACACGGAGCTGTGTGACAATATTCTGGCGCCGGGCGGTACGATTGCCAACGCGGGCAGCGATAAAATGATTACCTTTACCGTCATGCCGGGGCAGGATGGAAGCATGACCGTGTCCGCGGATGTGACGGCGTTTGAAATGACCGGTATCTCGTTCGCGGCCGTCCCGTTTTCCATGTCGTTTGATCTGGGCGGTCTGTCGGAGCTGACCTCCGGCTTTACATCGCTGACCGATGCGGTGCAGCAGCTCGACGACGGCATTGCCGCGCTGCGCGACGGCGCCGCCGCCCTCAGTGACGGCGCGGACGCGCTCAGCGACGGTTCAGGCGAATTCCATACCGGACTGCAGACGCTCAGCAGCAATTCCGCCGCGCTCACCGAAGCGTCCGGCCAGATTCTGAGCGCGATGCAGATGATCGACCGCCTGCTGTCGCTCGCGGACCTGGAGAAGATCGACTGTTCGGTGCTGGAGGAAGCGTTTCAGGCGCTGACACGGCTGGGCAACGCGCTGACCGGCGCCGTCTCCGGCTTCCGGCAGCTTGCCGGGCGTTACGCACAGGCGTGCGACGCGATGGACGCCGCGATCGCGGCCATTCCGGACGCCGTGCTCCCGGACGAGACGCTCGCATCGCTGCGCGCGGAAAATTCCGATCAGGCGCAGGCGCTGCAAACGCTGCTGGACAGCTACCGGGCGGCGCAGAACGTCAAAGCGACGTATGCCGAAACGCGCGGTGTCTATGAGGAGCTGCGCAGCAGGCTGACGGAGCTGGCCGAGGCGTTCGGCGCAATGTCCGATCTGGTTGGAAGCACGCATTCGGCGATGCGCACGCTGCTGGGGAGCGACATTTTGACCTCCATTTCGGAAATGCAGAGCGGCTTTCATGCCCTGTCGGACGGGTACCGGCAGTTCCATGAAGGGCTGCTGGCGTATACCGGCGGCGTGGATCAGCTCGCGTCGGGCTATTCCGGCCTGAACGACGGCACCGCCCAGCTTGCCGACGGTACGGCGCAGCTCGCAGACGGCGTCAGCACCTATGCCGAGGGCATGCACACGTTCACGCTGGCGGCGCAGCAGATCCCCGGCCTCATTCAGGCGAAGATCAGCGACCTGCTCGCAACATTCGGCGGCGGCAATTTTACGCCGGTGTCGTTCGTCTCGCCAGAAAACGAGAACGTCCGGGCGGTGCAGTTCGTCATCAAGTCGGCGGACATCCGGCTGGATCCCACGCCGGTCGTGGAGCCGACCCCGCCCGACGAGACGATTTGGACGCGGCTGCGCGCACTGTTTACAAAGAAGGCTGCAGAATAAACACAAACGGCCCGGCAGGTCACTTCCTGCCGGGCCGTGTCCGCTCAGAGCCGGAGACGGCATGTATTGACAAAAACCACAAAGCCTAGTACATTATATGGCAATCAACAACGCGGAATGGGGGGGAGACCCATTAAAACGCTCAGTTATGCGCAGACCAACATCGGCCCCGCGCGGCCGAACAACGAGGATAATTATTACTGTAACGGCAGCTACAAGCAAAACGCGCAGTCGCCGATGGAGGAGCTGGTCAGCGCGCCGGAGGGGGACGGCCTGCTATTTGGCGTGTTCGACGGCATGGGCGGCGAGGCGCGCGGCGAGGAGGCCGCGCTGGCCTGTGCGCGCGCACTCTCCGCGTTCCAGAGCCGGGACATGCAGTATGAGGCGCCCGCCTATTTCGAGCAGGCGAACGCCGCTGTGTGCGAAATCAGCCACAGCGGCGGCGCAGCCAGCGGCTCCACGGCGGCGATCGCGTATTTCCGGGGAAACCGGCTGTTTGCCTGCAACCTTGGCGACAGCCGCATTTATTTCTGGCATGCGGGCGAGCTGCGCCGCCTGTCCAGAGACCATACGAAGTATCAGCAGATGGTGGACGACGGCTTTTTGAGGCCCACGGAGGGCGTGGAATACCGCGAAAAGCACACGCTTACGCAGTATCTCGGTATGAGTGGCGGGCAGAAGCGGCTTGCGCCGCACTTTGCCGTGTCTGTCTGCCTGCAGCCGGGCGACCGCGTGATTTTGTGCAGCGACGGCCTGACCGGCCGCCTTTCGGATGCGCAGCTTGCCGATGTGCTCGGCGCCGGCCTTCCGCTGGAGCAGACGGGGCGTCAACTGGTGCAGCAGGCGCTGGACGCCGGGGAGAGCGATAATATCACCGTCGTCTTGGTAGAGGTTGCCGCGCTGGGCGCCGAAACGCTTCCGGAGGAAGCGGTCCCGCCGCCTGCGCAGGATCTGACCCAGACCCGGCGGTTTGAAGTGCCGCCTGAGAAAATTGCCGCGCAGCAGGAGGCGCAGCGCAAAAAGTGGCGGAAAGAACTTCGCCGTGAGATCTGGATGATTGTGTTGGTCACGCTTGCGGTGCTGGCTTTGGTCGGCGGAATCTTGTATGTGTCGATCTTCCGGTCGATTCAGAACGCGCGGTCGGCGAACACACCCGCACCGGAGCCGGAGCACTCCACCGCGCCCGTGCAGGCGGAAGAAACGATGGCGCCTGTTCAGAGCGTGGAGCCGGCTCCGGAGATCCACGTAGACTGGCAGCTTCCGAGCATTCCGCACTTTGAAGTTTCGCCCGAGGCGGAGGCGGAACTCTAGAAAAGCATGGAGCAGAACATCTCGAATTTGGGAAGACCATAAATTGTCGGTTGACGGTGCATCCCCGATTGACTATAATGTAACTAACGGCGTCGAATTGTGACGTCACAGACATAGGGAGGGTTGCGGATGTCCGAGACAGGAACCGGCCTGCAGGCGCGGCCTGCGGCAGACCACCGGCTGTTTTTGAAGCTGTACCACCGCTATCTGCATGAAACGGCAGAGCCGGTGTATGAGACTGTCGCGGAGCCGGAGGCGGATCGGAAGCTTACGCTGTTTCTGGCACTTGCGCCGATGGTGATGGCATTTCTTTATCTGATGCTTGTGTCGTGCTTCCTTTTCTTTTGAAGCACGGCGGACAAAAAACGCAGGAGCGAACCTTCGCTCCTGCATTTTTGTTATGCGGCTGGAATGGACTCCGCCGGCGCTTCCGCCGCTTCGACCGGCTCCGCCGGTGCGGCGTTTGCAGCCTCCTGCGTCACCGGTACTTCCGGTTCCGCTGGCAGCGTCTCAGGCTCTGCTTCGGCGCGCGCGCCGTCGTAATTGTTCAGACGGCCCAGAACGACGCAAGCCTCCGCGCGGGTGGCTCCGGTCTGCGGGTCAAAGCAGTCGCCGCGCCCGTTGAGCAGCCCGGTTTCAAAGCAGAACAGCACATCGTCCAGCGCCCACCCGCCGATGCTGCTGAGATCCTGGATCTGGCTGCTGACGGCTTCGCCGCTGTATGTGGTGTCGAATCCGATGCTCTTGAGATATCTGGCCATGATGCAGGCCATCTGCTCGCGTGTGATGTTTTCATCCGGGCGGAAGGTGCCGTCCGGGAAGCCATCGACGATGCCGGACGCGGTCGCCCACTGTACGTAGGGGGCATAGTAGTCCGATACGCTGACGTCCGGGAAGGTGCTTTCGGAAACCTGCGTCAGATCCGCGCCGCTGAGCCTACCGAGCATCGTAACGAACATGGCGCGCGTGAGCGTTACATCCGGCCGGAAGGTCTGATCCTCAAAGCCGTTGATCCACCCTGCCACAATTGCAGCGTCGATGGCTTCGTGCGCCCAGTGCGAGCGGTAGTCAATCAGGCAGTAGACGTTCCCGGCCAGCTCCGCGTCCGTCTTTTTCTCCAGACCATAGTAGTTGGCGATGCCCTTGGCGTCCGCCAGCGCGAGCGCCCGGATTTTCGCGTCGCTGCTGAGGAAATTGCTGCAGTCAGAATCATTGTTGATGAAGCAGTGCTCTACAATCATGGACGGGATGCTGCGCCACAGACCGTAGCGCACGATGCCGTAATAGTCCGAGATGGTGCCGTTGGGATTCTGGGTGTCGATAGAATTGCGCGTCATCAGGCCGTTGTTTTGGATGCCGAGCTTGCCGAGCTCGCTGAGGATGTCCAGCCCGATGGTGGAGCCCTTGTCGGCCACGGCCTTGTTATAATTACCGTTGCTGACGAGCACATACGCGCCGCGCGCCTGATTCGGCGAAGCCGTCGAATTCAGATGCAGGCTCACGAGCAGATCGGCATAATTTTTTGCTGCAAATTCCACCCGCGGCAGGATCTGCCCAACCGGAGTGACATTCTCGCCGGGGCCATTGTCGGTACGCGTCAGCGACACGCGCACGTTGCGGTAAGTTTCCAGTTCCTCTTTGAGGTACAGCGCGAGCTTCATGGCGATATCGCGCTCAACGTAATTTCGGTAGACCGCGCCGCTGTCCGTGTCGCCGTGGCCGGGATCAAGCGTGATGAACAGCCAGCCTTCCGACGCGACAAGCTGCGGGGATTCGGTCGCCAGAGCGCCGGGGCACAGCAGCGCCACGCACAGGACGGCCGCCAGAATTGCAGAAAGAAATCGTTTCATGGGAATATGTAGGGAAGTACGGCGCTGAGCACCGCACGCCCGCCTCCTTTTCTCCGGGATTTTCAAAGGTAGAGTTTCATTATATCGGACGGCTTTGGAAAAAGCAACGGGGAATTATGGTAACCGGAAAAATTCAGATTTCCCCTGAAACTTTAATTTTTCGAGGAAGTTTATAAAATCATTCAAATAAATCCGATTCTGGTTGACAGGGGTTGCCAATGCGTGGTACCTTAAACAAACAACCTGAGAGCACCGTATGGAAAAAGAGAGATTGAGGTTTGATCCAATGAATATGACCCTTGTAGTCATGGCGGCGGGGCTCGGCTCGCGCTACGGCGGCGTGAAGCAGATCGAGCGTCTTGGTCCTGCCGGTGAAATTTTAATGGAATACGCGATCTATGACGCGCTGCGCGCGGGGTTTGACCATATTGTCATCATCATCAAGCCAGAGATGCTGCAGGATGTCCGCGAGCTGTTCGGCGACCGCATCGAGCAGCGCACCGGCATCCGCATCGACTATGCGTTTCAGGTACCGGAGCGGTTTACGGAGCACTATGAAATCCCGCCAGAGCGGACAAAGCCGCTTGGCACGGTGCATGCGGTGCTTTGCGCCAAAGACGTGATCCACACGCCGTTCGCCGTGATCAATGCGGACGATTATTATGGCCGTGCGGCGTTTGAAACCATTGCGGCTGAGCTGCCGGCGCTGGGCGACGCGCAGCACGCCACGATGGTGGCCTATCAGCTCAGGAACACCGTTAGTGCATTCGGCACCGTCACGCGCGGCGTCTGTCTCGCGCAGGACGGCGTTTTGCAGAAGGTGCAGGAGACCTATAAGATCAAGCGCTGCGCCGACGGGCTGATTCGGGACACGTCCGGCGGAGAGGATGGCCCGGTGCTCGATCCGGATGCCCTTGTTTCCATGAACATGTGGGGCTATCACCACAGCATCCTGCCCGTGATGGAGCAGTATTTTGCTGACTTCCTTGCAGGACTTGCGCCGGACGAACTGAAGGCTGAATGCTTGCTGCCGGTGATGATGGATGCGCTCACCGCGCGCGGCGCGATCCGCACGTCGGTTCTGCAGACGGAGGATCAGTGGTTTGGCCTGACCTACCAGCAGGACAAGCCGGGCGTCGTCGCCGCCCTGACCGGGCTACATGCCACTGGCGTCTATCCGCCCGCGCTTTGGGAATGAACAGAAAGAAACGCCCTCGCCGGAATATTTCCGGCGAGGGCGTTTCTGCGCTTAGTCCGCGCGCTTCATGATCGCGTCGAGATAATCGTAATAGGGCACCAAAAAGGCGAAGCCGCGTACCAGCTCGTCCGCGAGCGCGGGGGAGAAGAGCAGATCGTCGTGCGCGCGCGCACATGAGAGATCGAGCACGCGCTTGTTGAACCACGGGTTGAGCAGCGCGCCGACGTCCCCCTTGGGGCGCGCGTAGTCCTTGCCGTCAAGCTGAAAGGTATCCTGCGCGTTGAAGCGCGCTGCGAGCGTTTCCAGTTCGCGCGGGTTGCCGAGAATCGCGCGGCGGTAGCGCTCCATCATTTCGGCTCTGGCCCAGTAAAAGCCCATACCGAAGCCGTAATTTTCCGGCGACAGCTCAAAGAAAAACGCCGGAATCTCCGGGCCGCGGCTGGCGTCGCACCGCAGGGTGAACCACAGGTGATCCTTATACGGTCCGTGCCCGTGCAGCCGCCGCGCGTCGCGGTAGATGCGCGACACGTGCAGATACCACGTGCGATCCGGAAACTGTGCCTGCAGCCGCTCCAGCACCTCCGCCGCCAGCGCTTTCATCGGGCGATCGAGGCATTCGAGAAATTCCTCCTTGTGCGCGTTGAACCACGGGCGCTCGTTGTTGAAGCGCAGGTTCCACATAAAATCGATGGTCCCATCGGTAAAGCCGTTGAACATGGGTATGCTCCTTGTCTGATGAGTTCTTTTTGCCCAATCATAGCGCAAATCTGCGCGGGATGCAAGCTGCCGCTTGTTGCAAAAAAGACGGGAAACGCTTGCTTCTTTCCGGGAATGTTTGTATAATTGTTCTCGGCTGTGCGCGGCGCAGCACAACAAGGGCGAGGAGAACGATATGATTGAAGCAATTGACAAGGTCGTCAACGCCATAAGCGGCTTTTTGTACCAGCCGTACATCGTGCCGCTGTTTTTGATCGTGGCCGGCCTGATTTTTACCGTTCGCACGGGCCTGATCCAAATTCGCCTGTTCGGCGAGTCGATCCGGGTCGTTTCCGAAAAGCCGAAGGACAAAGACGGCATTTCGTCCTTTGGCGCGCTGATGGTCTCTACCGCGTCGCGCGTCGGCACGGGCAACATCGTGGGCGTGTCCACGGCCATCTGCATCGGCGGCTACGGCGCAGTGTTCTGGATGTGGCTTACGGCCATTCTGGGCGGCGCCTCTGCGTTTATCGAATCCACGCTCGCGCAGATCTACAAAAAGCGCGATGAAAACGGCGGCAGCTACGGCGGCCCGTCCTATTACATTGAAAGCGGCCTGAAGCAGCGCTGGCTCGGCGTGATTTTCGCCGTGGTGCTGATCTTGACTTATGCGGTGGGCTACAATATGCTCGCGTCCTACAACCTGCAGTCGGCGTTTTCCGGCTTTGGCTTCTACCGCGCGAACCGCACACCCGCTGTCATCGGCGCGATTCTGGCGGTTTTATTCGCTGTGTGCGTGTTGGGTGGCGCGAAGCGCCTGACCAAGATCACCGGCGTGCTCGTTCCGGTCATGGGCGTCATCTACATTCTGGTCTCCCTCGCCGTCATCATCATGCATGTCGGCCTGCTCCCCGGCGTTCTGGGCAGAATTTTCGCGGATGCATTTGATTTCAGGGCCATCTTCGGCGGCTTTGCAGGCTCGGCCATGATGCAGGGCATCAAGCGCGGCCTGTATTCCAACGAAGCCGGCATGGGCTCGGCGCCGAATGCGGCCGCCACGGCGGATGTGTCCCACCCGGCAAAGCAGGGGCTGGTACAGATGCTGTCCGTGTTTATTGACACGCTGCTGATCTGCTCGGCCACCGCGCTGATGTGCCTGTGCTCCGGCGTCGCTCCGGCGGAGGAGCTGCAGGGCGCGCCCTATGTGCAGGCTGCAATGCAGAATGCGCTCGGCAGCGTCGGCCCGGTTTTCATCGCGGCATCCATGTGCCTGTTTGCGTTCACCACGCTCATCGGCAACTATTATTACTGCGAGGGCTGTCTGAAGTATATCCTCAAGCGCAATCCGGGGCGCGCGTTTATGACGGTTTTCCGAATCGTTGCTGCGGTCATTGTGTTCCTCGGCGCACTCATCAGCGCGGGGCTTGCGTGGGATACGGCCGATATGTTCCAGGCGATCATGGTCATCATCAACATCCCCACCATTCTGATTTTGGGCAACACTGCGCTCAAGGCGCTGAAGGACTATACCAATCAGCGCAAGGCGGGAGAGAACCCCGTGTTCCATGCCGCCGACATCGGTGTGAGCGGAACGGACTTCTGGAACTGAGCGTTCCGCTGAAAAACAGGAAAAACCGGCGCGGCCGGCGTCATCGTTGGATGACGCCGGCCGCTAATTTTACGGAACATTTTTCCGTTCCGCCGCCGGAAAAATTCTTGAAACTGGAGGCCGAAACAAAATGTCCACACCAGAAGACGGCGGTGAAAAAACGCAGGAAAATCAATGCTTTTTTGAACATTCCAGCGGAAGATCGAGCTGCAGCCGGAGACCGAAAAATACGGGAAATATCCGGCTTCTGCAGTCCGGAGCCGCGCTTGACTTTGACAAACATGAGACCTATAATCAACACCCGTTCAGGCATGGCATATAACAACAATATCTCGGATCTGCGGACCGATGGCCTGAAAGGAGAGGAGACCGTTATGCTCGCACAAGTCCTGGCAATCGTGATTTTCCTTGGAATGTTTTTGTTGATCGTTCTCGATCGGTTTGAGCGCCACGTGGTCACGCTGTCAAGCGGAGCGCTGGTGCTCGTTCTCGTTTTTGGCCTGTGTATGCACAGCTGGCAGGCGATCGTGACGACGCTGAATCTCGGCGAGCTGTTCACGTCCGGCTTCTGGTACGGCGCATCCGACGGCGGCACGTCGGGGATCAACTGGTCCACGATTCTGTTCGTCGCCGGCATGATGATTATGGTGGAGGGGCTTGGCGAGGCGGGCTTCTTCCGCTGGCTGTGCCTGTCGCTGGCGAAGGCGGTGCGCTATCATGTAGTCCCGCTGCTGGTTTGCTTCATGGCCATGTCGGCGGTGCTGTCCATGTTTATCGACAGCATCACGGTCGTACTGTTCCTTGCGACCGTGACGGCGGAGCTGGCGCGCACACTGGCGTTTGACCCGGTCCCGATGATTCTCGCGGAGATTTTCTGCGCGAACCTCGGCGGCGCGGCTACCATGTGCGGCGATCCGCCCAACATCATCATCGGCACGGCGCTGGGCTATACGTTTTCCGATTTCATCGGCAATACCGGCCTGATCGCAGCGGTCTGCCTGATGCTGACCATCCTCTATTTCTGGCTGTGCTTCCGCAAACAATTCCGGCTGCAGGAGCAGGCGCGCAGCGGGGATCTGGTGTGTCCGCAGCCGGAAAGCGCCATCACAAACCGGAAAACCTTTGCCGGCGCGGTCGCGGTGTTT
>ULWX01018808.1_pt1 | contig 20368 bp, 23 predicted proteins | sample 1960851 | NCBI WGS metagenome assembly ULWX01 (sample SAMEA4835826, study PRJEB28245) | human gut metagenome | biome: gut microbiome; material: fecal sample | place: Denmark | collected 2008 | reverse complement strand
ACTTCACATTATAACCTGCCCACCTCCCTCGTCAGAGGGAGGCAAGGAAGTGAGCAAAGGTTTACAACTTCCCATTTATCGGGCTGTCATCCATTGGCAGGTGACTGCCTGCTTTGGATAATTTGACAAATAGTCTGACAAAACAGCTTTCAGCAACACCAATTTAAAAAGGAAGCCCTGTGGGGCAAACGCACGAATTTGCATAGTGACAGGGGGCGTGCATTCTGGTATAATACTTTTACGGACGATGAATTATTTGTTGAGAGAGGTATACATATGAACGACTATATTATTGCAACTTCCTCCACCTCCGACCTGACGCGGGATTATCTTGAAGGGCATGACATTCCCTTTGTCAGCTACACCTACACCATTGGCGATAAGCTCTTTGAGGATGACTGCCGGGAGGACAGCCGCCAGAAGGTTTACGAGGGCATGCGCGCCGGTGACCGGCTCAAAACCTCGATGATAAACGAGTTTGTGTATTACGACTTTTTCAAGTCCCTGCTCGACACCGGCAAGGATGTCATCTATCTTGACATGTCCCAGAAGATGTCTGTCTCCTTCGTTAACGCAAACAAGGCGGCCGATATGATCCGCCCCGAGTACCCCGAGCGGCGGCTGTATGTGATGGACACGCTCTGCATCTCCGGCGGCCTCGGCCTGCTGGTGGAGAACATGGTCCGCCGCAAGGAAGCGGGCATGAGCTTTGACGAGGTCATCAAGTGGGGAGAGGATAACAAGCTGAAAATCGCCCACCGCTTCACGGTGGATGACCTGAACTACCTCAAGGAGGGCGGCCGCGTCTCCAATGCCGCGGCGCTGGTCGGCTCGCTGCTTTCCGTAAAGCCCGTGCTCTATGTCCCCGATAGGGGCACGCTCGATGTGGCGCAGAAGGTGCGCGGGCGCAAAAAGGCCCTCGCCGCCATTCTTGACGGCATCAAGCACGACCTTGAGCAGGTGGACACCAATGGCCTTGAGATGCACATTCTTCAGGCCGACTGCCGCGCCGACGCGGAGTTTGTGCGTGATGAGGTGAAGAAGGCCTTCCCCGATATGGGCGAGATAAGCATTACAAGCCTCGGCGTCGTCATCGGCGCGCACTGCGGCCCCGGCCTGCTGACAGTGTTCTATCTCTGCAATGGCCGCCAGCCCATGTAATATAGGTAAAATCGACAAGAAAGCCCTGCACCATCCGGTGCAGGGCTTTCTTGCGTTTATTCAGTGGAATTACTCGTATTCGGTGGAATTACTCGGCAGGGCTGAACTCGTCCTTACCGGCGCCGCAGAGCTCGCAGGCGAAATCATCGGGAAGGTCTTCCCACTTCACGCCGGCGGCGTCCTCATCGTACTCCCAGCCGCAGAGGTTGCAGACATACTTCATGTTAATTTCCTCCTCAGAATTATTTTTAAGTGCGGGCGGGGGAAACCCCGCCCGTTATATTGCCTTATTACTTGCCGAAGTAACGGTCCAGCAGGCCCTGGAAAGCCTTGCCGTGGCGGGCCTCGTCGCGGGCCATCTCATGGACGGTGTCATGGATAGCGTCGAGGTTATACTTCTTTGCAAGCTTTGCAAGCTCGAACTTGCCTGCGGTGGCGCCGTTCTCGGCCTCAACGCGCATGGCGAGGTTCTTCTTGGTGCTGTCGGTGACGACTTCGCCCAGAAGCTCGGCAAACTTGGCGGCGTGCTCGGCCTCCTCAAGGCCGGCCTTCTCCCAGTACATGCCGATTTCGGGATAACCCTCGCGGTGGGCAACTCTCGCCATGGCGAGATACATGCCGACCTCGGTGCACTCACCCTCGAAGTTGGCCTTAAGACCGGCAATGATCTCAGCCTTGACCTCCTCGGGGACATCAGCGCCAAACTGCTTGCCAACGCCGACAACGTGCTCGGCGGCCCAGGTCATATCGCTCTTCTGCTCGGTGAACTTGGAGCCGGGAACCTTGCACTGGGGGCAGAACTCAGGGGGAGTATCGCCTTCATGAACATAACCGCATACGGGGCAGACCCACTTTTTCATAATAATACCTCCAAAATTTCATATGTAAAATTTATTTTTATTGCCCTTTTCGGGGCAGTAAAAGCTGTTTAGTTGGAACACTCGCGGCACAATCCGCTGATGTTCAGCGCCACGCGCTCGGCGGCGCAGTCGATATCCCCGGCAAGCTCACCGGCAAGAGCGTTCACGCTCTCGGGAAGCTCCATATCCATCACGCGCCCGCAGCGGCGGCAGATAAAATGAGCGTGCGGGTCGGTGCGCCCGTCAAAGCGGTCCTGCCCTGCCACATGGGCGACGCACTGCGCAAGCCCCTCCTCCTGCAAGACGGAGAGGTTGCGGTACACCGTGCCGAGGCTCAGCTCCGGATAATCGGGCTTGAGCTGCCTGTAAAGCTCATCGACCGAGGGATGTTCTTTTGTCGCGGCAAGAGCGCCAAGCACCGCCGTGCGCTTCCTGCTGTTTTTTCTTCTAATATCCATACGCATTTAATTTCAGTAATAATTCCTAATTTCTGGCTTATTTATATCATATCCCTGCAATTTTGTAAAGAGAAAATTTTGTGAATTTTCTTTGTACGAGTTTTTTGCACAGACTTCCGTCACTCCCCTTGCCTCGCCTTGTCGCAACAAGGAGAGGTGGCTTGACGCGAAGCGGCAAGACGGAGAGGATACCCCCTTGCACTGTATATTCTTGCACCATGTACAGATTGCACGCTTCGCGCAGGATACCCTCTCAGGCGCTCCGCGCCAGCTCTCCCAGTGGGAGAGCCAAGAGGCGGCTGAAAATTTGCCACGCATGCGTACTATTCCTCCCCTGTCTCCACCAGCTCCGCGAGGGCGGGGGCGGCGGCGTTGCCGAAAAGGCGGATGGCGGCCAGTGCCTCCTGCAAGGTGTTGCCGTTGCTGCCGACCTCAATTATCATCGAGCCGGGGGTCAGATGCTGGTTATAGCGCTGCTGCACGAGGGACACCGGGCGCATGAGCGTGGGGTGCGCCTCCGAAACTCTCTGCTGCAAATAGAGCGCGAGGGATAAGTTCGTCTGCCAGTTCGGATGCTCAAGGCCGGAGGCGTCGGTCCCCACAAGGAGCATCACCTGACTTGCGCAGACGCCCTGCTCCTCGGCAACCGTCTTATACACCACGCCGTCCGCGCCGAGCGCGTCCCGGTGCAGGTCGATGACCATGGCGATGTCCGGATACTGCTCAAGATACTCCTCGATGGCGGCACCCGAGCGGGTATAGGAGCCGGTATAGCTCGGGTAGTCGTATATCTCCCGGTCGTGGATGACCTTCAGCCCCGCCTCCTCGAAAATTTTCGTCAGCTCATCGCCCACGCGCACTATGTTATAACGCGTGTCGGAGGTTCGGCTGTTGTCCTCCGCGTCATAGCGGTCAAGCCCCGCCTGGGTGTAGGCCTCGCTCCCGTGGGTGTGGATGATGAGAATCTGCGGCCCCTCCGCTGGGAGGCTCAGCTGCGGGCCGTCTGCCAGAATGGCGCTTATATCCGGGCTGTAATCCGTCTCGTTTTTTATGCTCAGCCCGCCCTGTATGGTCGTCTCCTGTGCCTCCTCCGCCCCGCTGTCAAGCACAGCGGAGAGCGTCGCCGTGCTGGGCTTCGGCGTCTCTGGCGCGGGCTCGGGCATTGGCTCCGGGCTTGGCTGCTCCGTTTCCAGCGCGACAGCCGGGGCCGCCGGGGCGGGTGATACTGTGTCGGTATAGGTCACACCCTGCATGCGCCCCGCCTCGATACGCTCATAGAGCGCCGTCTCCAGCCGCTCATATACACCCAGCGCCGAGAGCATATATACCCCCAGCGCGGTGAGCCCTATCACCGCAAGCCGTTTCGCCGCTTTTATCTCCATTGCACTCCCCCCTGCGTCAGATGAAATGAAAACCGCTCCGCTTCCGCCAAGCGTGGCGAAATCTCCGCTTTTTTCATTCCATCTTCCTTTTCCGAATCGAACCCGCTCCGCTGGGCTTCGCTTCGGTTTGTTACTGTCAAATGAAAACCGCTCCGCTTTCGCCGTCTGCTTAAGCAATCTTATGCTTTGTCCGCGCAGTATATTCCCGCGATGAGGATTTACAATTTTCGCAGTCTTTGATATAATTAAAAATTAGCAAAACCCACCATTAACTACAACAGGAGAGATATCATGAACTTTTCATACAGACCCAAGGGAGTCTGCTCCCAGAATATGGACATTGAGATCGAGGACGGCAAGGTCACGGGCCTCAAGGTCATGGGCGGCTGCTCCGGCAACCTTCAGGGCATAGCCAAGCTCATTGAGGGCATGGAGGTCGACGAGGTCATAAACCGCCTTGAGGGCATCCGCTGCGGCTTCAAAAAGACCTCCTGCCCCGACCAGCTCGCCAAGGCTCTGCGGCAGATAAAGGAAGAGCTGTGAGCTCAAAGCCGCGCCGTATCCTCGCCGCGCTCTGCCTCTGCTTTCTTCTTGCCGCCTGCGGCAGGGAGGAGGCCGCCGCCCCCAGCCCCACGCCGGAGCCTTCCGCGCCCATTCCCCTGCCCATCGCGCGGCCTGAGGCGGAATACCCCAGCGTCCCCGTGTATTTTGACGGACTTTTGAGCGCAAGGGGCTACCTCCATAACGGCGTTATCTTCATCTCCCCGCAGCCGCTCTGCGACTATTACGGGCTTGAGCTTACGGAGCGGACAGAGGGCGACAGCGCCGTGCTGACCATCGGCGGAGTGGAGCTGTTGGCAAAGCTCGGGCAGGGCTATATGGCCATGGACGGGCGCTATCTCTACACGCCTGAGGACTATATAATTGTCGACGGCCATGTGTGCCTCCCCTGTGACGCGGCGGGGCGCATCTTCGGCATCAGCCTCACAGCGGCGGAGGACCTCTCCCGCGCTGACGGGGAGCTGACCGCCCTGCGCCTCTTGCAGGGCGGGGAGGATTATTACGCCACCCACTACCCGCAGGAGGATGTGTACTGGCTCTCCCGAATCATCTATGCCGAGACGAGGGATCAGCCCATGGCGGGGCTTATCGGCGTGGGTAATGTGGTCTATAACCGCTTAAACAGTGACGATTTTCCCGACACGGTGTTTGATGTTATCTTCGATCGGAAGCACACTGTGCAGTTCGACCCCGCCGCCACCGGCGGCGTGCTGGGTGAGCCGGATGAGCGCTCGGTAATCGCGGCGTATCTCTGCTTTGAGGGCTACAATACCGTGGGAGACAGCCTCTATTTCGTCAATCCCGACAAGGGCGACAGCGGCTGGTTCGAGCAGGCGCTGGAGCCGGTCATCTCCCTCGGCGACCATGATTTTTATAAATAACAGTGGAGCTAACTATGCTTGAAGAAATTTTGAAGGACGGCTTTGCCGCGCTCAATATCAGCCCCGACGCTGCCGCTTATGAGCGCTACCGGGTCTATTTTGAATATCTCGAGGAGATGAACAAGGTCATGAACCTGACCGCCATTTCCGGCGAGGAGGATGTCGCGCGCATGCATTTTCTTGACTGCGCGGCGCTCCTTGGTTTTGCGGCGCTTCGCGGCAAGCGCGTTATCGACATTGGCAGCGGCGCGGGCTTTCCCGGTCTGGCGCTGAAAATTGCCTGCCCGGAGATGGACATCACCCTTCTTGACAGTCTCGATAAACGCATCGGCTTTCTCAAAAACCTCACCGAAAAGTTAGGGCTTTCAGGCGTCGAGTGCGTGCATATGCGGGCGGAGGAGGCCCCGGCTGAATACCGACAGAGCTTTGATTTTGCCCTGTCGCGCGCCGTTGCGCGGCTGTCGGTTCTCTCGGAGCTGTGCCTGCCGTTTGTGAAAAAGGGCGGGTATTTCATCGCCATGAAGGGGCCCGACTGCACTGATGAGCTTAACGAGGCCAAGCGCGCCATCGCCCTTCTGGGCGGTGAGATTGCGGGTGTTGAAAACTACACCATCCCCGGCACGGATATTACCCACTCGGCTGTCATCATCCGCAAGGTGAAGGACAGCCCTGCCCGCTATCCCCGCCGCTGGGCGCAGATAAAAAAACAGCCGCTGTAAGAGGCTGGAAGGTGTGGACAAGATGAGGCAAAAAGGGAATTTTTTTGAGCGCCTGCCATATTTTTTCAGGCTGCTTTTCTGTATATATATCGTTCTTGCGATACTGTGCGCCTATGTCTTTGACAGTCCGGACAGCTACCGGGCCTTTGCTCCGCTGTCCTGCTCTAACGCGGTTGTCATCCTGCCGGCGCTGCTTCTTTTGGCCTGCGCGCTGTTTTTCACTCTGCGCGAGAGCCGCTCCCGGCGCGCTCCTATGTCCGACAGGCGGTTTTATCTCGTAATTTCCGCCGTGTTTCTCGCCGTGTTCGCGGCCCAGCTTTTTATTGTTGACCACATCTGGATAAACACCGGCTGGGATGTGCGCACTATAATGGACGCGGCCTATGAGCTTGTGACTCAGCCCGAGCTGGGTGCGCAGAGCCTCTATTACCTGAGCGTCTATCCCAACAACCTCATTGTTGTTTACCTCTCCGCGCTTATGTTCAAGGCAGGCATGGTAATTTTCCCGCGCAATCCCTATCTTTTCAACTTCATCTGCTCGGCGTTCTCGGTCTGCGTCTCGGTGTATTTAGCGGTGCTGTGCGTGTATAAGCTCTCCGGCAGTCGGCGCCTTACCGTTGCCGGAATTGTCATCGGCGTTCCGCTCATTGCCCTCTCCCCGTGGATAGTTATCCCATATACCGATACTTTTGGGATGATTTTCCCTGCTGCCACTCTGTTCTGCCTTGTTTTCTGCCGTAAAAAGTACCTCAAGTTTGGCGTTGCGGCGGCGCTGTGCGCGCTGGGTTATCAGATAAAGCCCACAAACATTATCCCGCTTATAGCGCTGGTTCTGGTGGGCGGCTGTTATCTGCTGGGCGACGCCGTACGGCACAGGCCATGGCTGCGCCGGGCGGGAGCGGCTGTCCTCGCGCTGCTTATCGGCGCGGGCATAACGTTTGGCGCGGCTGCGCTTATAAAGAGCGATGACGCCACCGTGCTCGACGCCGATGAGCAAACGCCCCTGTCGCACTTTCTCAACATGGGCTTCAACCGCTCCTCTCATGGTATGTTCAGCTATGAGGATGTTCTCTTTTCCGCTACATTTTCCGATGTCGCGTCCAGAAGTCAGGCCAATTTTGAAAGCTTCAGGGCGCGCGTTTCCGACATGGGAATCGTCGGCCTTGCGCGGCATTTTGCGCAGAAAACCGTCTCCAATTATAATGACGGGACCTTCAGCTGGGGCCGCGAGGGCGGATTTTACGACTATGTGCCGCCGGAGCGCGGCGCGCTTGACGGTGCGCTGCGCGGCTTCTATTATAACCACGGCGAAAATTACGGCAGCTTTGCCTTTATTGAGCAATGCCTGTGGCTGCTGGTGCTCCTATGCCTCTGCTTCAATGCCCTCCCCGGCGGCGGCAGGGGTGCGGATTACGTGTCCATGTGCCTGATGGGTCAGTCCCTGTTTCTGCTGCTCTTTGAATGCAGAGCCCGGTATCTGTATATGTTCTCCCCGCTCTTTGTTGTCATGGCCTGTCTTGGGCTAAAGAACGCAGCGGGGCTGATAAATCGTCTTAAAATGAAAAAAGCAAGCCGATAACGGCTTGCTTTTTTCATCCTCTTATCAGCTTCTCCAGCTCTTCCGGCGTGTCCGCTATGTTCTGCGCCCCGGCAGCGATGAGCTGCTCCGGGTCGCGAAAGCCCCAGCTGACAGATATGCAGGCCATGCCCGCGTTTTTCGCCGTCTGGATATCCACCTCACTGTCGCCGACATACACACAGTCGGCGATATCCTCCCCCAGCGCCTTTGCGGCGGCCAGCACCGCGTCCGGGTTCGGCTTGCGGCGGACGGTCGCGCTCTCGCCCACCGCCGCCTCCAAAAGCCCCGGGAAATGCTCCCGCGCCAGCTTCTTCACGGCAGCGTCACCCTTGTTGGATATTATCGCGAGCTTCACCCCATCGGCACGGAGCCGCTCCATCATGGGGACAATGCCCTCGTATGGCCGGGTATTTATGCTGCAATGGCTGTCGTAGTAGGGCAAGTAAAAGGCCAGCACCCGCTCCGCCGTTTCATCGTCCGCACACTCGGGCAGGCACCCGCGGATAAGCCGCGCCGCGCCGTTTCCAAGGCTCGCGCGCACTCTCGCCCGGCTCACCGCCGGCAGAGAAAACTCCTCAAAGCTGCGGTTCACCGCCGCGTGCAGATCGCTAAGCGTATCAAGCACCGTCCCGTCCATATCCAGAAGCACCGCTCTGTATCCCACAACATTGACCCCCTATGATTCTTGATGTATAATAATATAATCAAGAACTTTTTGACTATATTATTATCGGTTTTTATTCGAGGCGGGCCTTGCCCCCTCGAGCTCCCCCGCTGCCCTGTTTTTATGACATTGCAGCAGAGATAGTAATTGCTTTACAGACTGTTATCCATTATACATCAGCAAGTCAAGCTGCCCTGTTTTTATGACATTGCAGCAGAGATAGTAATTGCTTTACAGACTGTTATCCATTATACATCAGCAAGTCAATAAGGAGAAAACCTATGATCATAAAACGCTGCGTTGCCGCGCTTTTTGCGGCGGCGCTGTGCCTGAGCCTGTGCGCCTGCGGCGGAACGGAAGCGGAAATGCGGGATAATTCTGAGGCGATAAGCCTCTGGTATGTCTCTGACGCCCCGGTGCAGGAGCTGCTCACGTTGGCGGAGGAATACGCCGAAGAAAACGGAAAGGAATTCATCCTTGCCCGGAGCTTTGAGGATGAGGCAAGCCTTGCCGCCGCGCTCGACAGCGCAAGGCCCGACCTGCTGCTCTGCTCCCTGCAAAGGGCGGCGGAGCTGTATGACCGCGGCCTTCTGCGGGACATTTCGAGCGCCATGACCGCCGCGCCGGGGTACACTGATGACATCTCCGCACTCTGTGCCGGGGCAGGCGCAAGCGTCTTTCCCATTGGATCGGAGGTCGAGCTTTTGTACACCGCCCCCGGTCTTTTTGATGACGGCGCGCCGGATACCATGGCGGAGCTGCTGACACTCGCTGCAAATTACGGGCGCGATACCGGCCTGCCCTTTTTCACAGCGGACAGCTTCGGGGATCTCATATATCAGTCCATGCTCTCACAGGACGAGGAGCTGCACGGGGTGCGGGAAAAGGATATAAACAGCAAAGCGTATGTAAGCGCGTATAACGCCCTTGCCGAGGCAGCATTTTCCGGCGGAGCAGCCGTGACGGAATACGGCGCGCGGGAGCTGGTGGACAGCGGATATCTCCCCTGCGCCGCCGCCCGCTCCTCGAGTCTTGTGGGCCTGAGCGCCGATGCCGATATAAGTCTTCTGCCCTCGGCGGGGAACCGCCGCCTTGCCGACTGTCTGTGCCTCGCCGTGACCGCGCCGGAGGGCAGGCCAACCGGGCGCATAGCCCGCTTTATGAGCTGGCTTTCGGAGCCGGGGCGCATGAGCTCTCTCGCATTAAACAGCGGCCTTGTCCCCGCCGTGGAGGATGCGTCCCCCATGGGCGAGAGCAGCCTCGCCGCCGCGCTTATGGAGCTTTATAACAGCTTTGAGCTGCACATTCCTGACTCCGGCGCTGACTATCTGACTAACCGCGCGGAGTATGAGAAGCAGCTGCGCGAGGCGCTGAAATCCTTGCAATAGCGGCGTTTGTGTGTTATTATTTGTCGAGATATATAAAGAAAGGAACTCCCATTTATGAACACTGAAACATACAGACCCCGCCGCAAACTGCGCGTTCTTGTGCCTGTAATCATCGTCGCGGTCATCGTGGTCATTCTCCTGCTCTCTTCGGTGGCGACGATACCCACCGGGCACACCGGCGTCGTCACCACCTTCGGCTCGGTCGAGGATTATACCTTTGATTCCGGTGTGCACTTCAAGCTCCCCTGGCAGAAGGTCGTCATGATGGATAACCGCATCCAGAAGCAGACGGTCAACCTCTCCTGCTTCTCCTCGGATATTCAGGAGGTCTCCATGACCTACACCGTCAACTACCAGATAAACAAGGCCAACGCTCAGAATATATATAAAAACATCGGCACGGATTATTATAACACCGTCATCATCCCCTGCATCACCGAGTCCACCAAGGTCATCACCGCCAAATATTCCGCCGAAGACCTTGTCAGTGAGCGCACGAACCTCGCCTCCGCCATTGAAGAGGAGCTGACGAGCAAGCTGGCCCTTTTCAATGTGGAGCTTGTGAGCACCTCCATTGAGGATATGGACTTTACAGACGCGTTTACCAACGCCGTTGAGGAAAAGCAGGTCGCCCAGCAGAACAAGCTTCGCGCCGAGACCGAGGCCGAGCGCCTGAAGATAGAGGCGGAGGCTGAGGCCGAAGTCAAGCGCATTGAGGCGCAGGCGGAGGCGGACGCAAAGCTCATTCAGGCCGAGGCGGAGGCTGAGGCAAACCGCAAGGTCGCCGAGTCCCTGACCGAGGAGATTCTGCGCAACAAGATGCTCGACACCTGGAACGGGGAGCTTCCCCTTGTGACCGACGGCAGCGGCAGCTTGATAAATATTCCTTTGGATCAACTTAATTAAAAATACAGGAGGCCATTATGGAAGGATTCAGAGTGCTCGAAATAAAAAAGAGCGTGTTTGAAAACAACGATAAGGAGGCGGACCTGCTCCGCCAGCAGCTCAAGAAGGACAAAACCTTCCTGCTCAATCTCATGAGCTCCCCCGGCTCCGGCAAGACCACCACTCTCAAAGCCACCATTGCCGCGCTCAAGGACGAGTTTTCCATCGGCGTCATGGAGGCTGATATTGACTCCGATGTCGACGCTGCCACCATCGAAAAGACCGGTGCGAAGGTCATTCAGCTCCACACCGGCGGCATGTGCCATCTTGACGCGGGCATGACCCGGCAGGGGCTTGAGGGTCTCGGCGTTGACGGCGTGGACTTTGCCATTCTTGAAAACGTCGGCAACCTTGTCTGCCCCGCGGAGTTTGACACCGGTGCCGTCAAAAACGCGATGATCCTCTCCGTTCCCGAGGGGGACGACAAGCCCCTCAAGTACCCGCTGATGTTCTCCATCTGCGATGTGCTGCTCATAAACAAGATTGACGTCCTGCCCTATTTTGACTTCGACCTTGAGGCCTGCGAGCGCTATGTCCGCAAGCTCAACCCTAACATCAAGATAATCCCCTTCTCCGCCAGAAACGGTGACGGTGTTGAAGAGTGGGCCAACTGGCTGCGCGAGCAGATCAACGCTTGGATAAAGTGAAATCTGAGCCCAAGCCGACAAAAACCGCCCCGCGTAAGCATGGGGCGGTTTTGATCGCCCTGTTTGCGGCTGTGCTTATCGCGCTCCCGGCCGCAGCTTATTTTCTGGGCGTTCCCATGCGGTATTCGGCCGCCCGCGCCGCGCTCGACCGGGGCGACTATGAGCGGGCCGAAAGTCTTTTCTCAGGGCTCGACTATAAGGACAGCGCTGAGCTTTCAAAGCAGTGCGTCTATCTCCGTGCGGCAGACCTGTTCTCTGCCGGCGAATATGCCGAAGCCGAGACACTTTTTGCATCCCTTGGCGCGTATGGGGACAGCGCTGAGCAACTTTTGCGCTGTGAATACGCTCTTGCCATGGAACTTTTTGACAGCGGCGACTACATCTCCGCCCTGAGCGCCTTTGAAGCTCTTGACTACGGCGACAGCGCAGATAAAGCCGAGCTCTGCCGAAGCGCGATACATGACGAGGCCTATGCCGCCATGCGCCGCTGCCAGTTTGACACGGCGCAGGAGCTTTTGAGCCATATCTCCGGCTATACTGACAGCGACGATATGTCCGCGTACTGCGCCCGCCGCCTCTCGGCGGAGGCCGGGCACGGTGAGAATATCTACATCCGCCCCGACACGTTTCTGGAACAATACAACTCCGGGGCCTTATACGGCTTTGATTCGGGGCTTATTTTTGTCCCGGATACCTGTGATGAGAATACGGGTATGCTCGTTCTCTATCCCGGCGGCGACGGTGACTTCTTTCTTGATGTTGCCTCCATGCTCTACTATCTGGAGAAATACGAGCCCCAGAGCATCATCGTTTTCTTCTACACCTCCGGCTCATGGTTTATTGAAGAGCGCAGCCAGAACACGCTTAATATCTGTGAGCATGTGGCCATGGAATGCAGCGTGTGCGGGTATGAGGTCAATCTTATCGGCATCAGCAACGGTGCCTATGCGGCGCTGCACGGAGCCGCGCAATTTTATACTCTGGGCGGCATCAAGGTACAGCGCGTCGCTGTGATGGACGCCGGCCTGGATTGGGAGTTTGAGCCGCAGCTCGACGAAACCGAGCGGGCCGTCATAGCGCAAAACGACTGCAAAATCTATCTGTTTGAGCAGCCCGATGTGCGCCTTGAGCACGAGCCCATCCGCCTCATGGTTGAAGACGGCATGGATGTCACCATGGTCTATTGCAAAAAGCGTGACCACGAGGCCATCTCCCGCAACGCCTTCAGGTATGGCGTTCTCTCCTGGTGTCAGGGCGAGCTTGGCTTGCTTGACAGCGAAGAATACACCATTTCCCCCATCACCGCCGATGAGCTTGAGGAGTATAGAGTCCGCAGCGCGGGCTGACGCCCGTCAAGACGAAAAGAGGAAAAAGCGGCTAAATTAGCCGTCGACGGGCGGTATGGGTTCGACTCCCGTCTGATTAAGCTCTCCCGATGTTGGGAGAGCTTAATCTATTTTATCTCTTATATATCCTCATGCTGCCGGAGGTGGTGTCAACCGAATATTCGTTTCCGCCGCTGCCGGCGATGTAGGTGTCGCCGGATTTGGTAACGGGAATATCAGATTTTAAGCTGCCGCTGACACTGTCAAAATTCAGCTCAAAATCCGCATCCTCAGGCAGGGTCAGACTCAGACTGCCGGAGGTTGAGCTGTGGTTAAGCGTCCCCGGTTCGCGCTCCAAATTCAGCTCCATCGCGCCGCTTGTGGTGTCAAAATCTACGCGCATTATCTTCTCTGCCTCGATTTTCGCAGCGCCCGAGACGCTGTCAAAGTCCACTGCGTCAAGCGTTCCCCTGAGATGGGCGGTCAGTGCGCCGGAGGTGCTGTCCATCTTCAGCTTCTCCGTGACATCACAGCCGTTTAGCTCCGCATCGCCGGAGACGGTGGAGAAATTCAAAGCCCCAAGCGCCCCCTTGAGAGAAGCTCTCAGGTCTCCGGAGGTGCTGTCCATCTTCAGCTCGTCCGCCACCGTGCAGCCCTTAAGCTCCGCATCGCCGGAGACCGTGTCTATGGAAACAGTTCTCGCCTCAAGCGCCGTAATTTCCACATTGCAGGACACCCCGTCAACCGAAATCAAATCCATGCGCCGCTCCGGGAGCATAACCGTCAAGGTCTTGTTTAGCGTTCCGGGGTAATTTGTCCCGGAGGCGCAGGGCTGAATGTGCAGGGTTGAACCGTCCAGCCAATAGCGGAGCTTGAGCGCCTCGTCCGCGGGCGCGCCGGTCTCTTTGACGCGCACAGTGTCGCTCTCGGAGGCAAGCAGCTCCACCCCGCCGCTTATCCAGTGGATGCGCAGCTCGTCAACTGTCTCGTTTATTTTAACATCCCCCGCCTGATATTTCTCTGCATTTGTGTAGTTGACCTTTGTACCTGTCACGCTGAAATTTATATGACAGCCCGTAAGCAGCAGCGCCGCGCACAGCGGCACGACCGTGCATAATGTTTTTTTCAAAAAGCTCATGTGCTTCAACTCCTCGGATTTTATCATAACAGCTTCAACCAGCTTTTTCCATTTAATTTTTCATTAATTTCAGCTTCCCAGTTGCGCAAGCGCCGCCTGGTGAGCTGGAAGTTATCTTTCGATCACCTTCTCACAAGGTTCTGTCTGATTGATTCGATAATTCTTGGGTACTATCCAACCACGATAGACCTCCCCATTGGGATACATAACCAGACTATCCGCCTTATTCTCGCGCTGAATGCCTTCTTTCGGAAAAGGCTTCATACAGCTTACGATTCCGCATGATTGTCTGACTGTCACATTCATTCCATCTATGGTGAAGTTTTGATTGCAGCCTTCCTCATAAGGATTATTATTGATTCCATCAAATATCTTATCAGCGTGGACAAACCCCGTGCTTTCAAACTGGAGTTCAGAAAATCGAATCCATTTTATGCCCATCTTCTTTGAAAACTCAAGCATTTTGTGCATTTTCTCTCTTGTGTTTATCCCTGACTCCAGCAAAATCGTATTAAACCGCACCGGAACTCCATTGCTCTGAAATTCATTGATATATTCTCTCAATGCCGAAAACGAAACCTGAGTTTGTAATATCTCATTGTTTTCTTCTTCCAGAAAGCTGTGAATAGAAATATTAACGCCGGTAACATATGGGCTGATTTCTTTCACGTCTATTTTGTCAAAAGAGCCGCCATTTGTTGTGATATAGACTTCTCTCTTTTTCAGGCCTTTTAACAGTGTCGACAAAAAAGGGTAAGTAAATGGCTCCCCTCCTAAAATCAAAACTGTTTGATATTCTTCCAATTCATTAGCTTTATTGATAATATTTTCGACCGAAATCATTGACGGCTTATATCCGTCTCTTTCTATGCAAAAATAGCAGTTACCGGGGCAATAATTTGTTATTTTAATATTCAAGCACTTGCCGTATATCCCCGCGCATTGATTATTCACCATCTGTTTTGTCCTCCATGAATCTGAAGTTGTCCAGTTCTGTAAATGGGGAGTTGTCAAACTCCGTTCTGCTGCCCCGCAGGGGCAGCCTTGCCTCTCACTCTGGCTGCGCCCGCAGGCGCGTTTCGGAGCGCAACCGCCGAAGGCGGCTCTTAGCGCGGAGATGAGAGGTGGCACGGCGAAGCCGTGACGGAGAGGGTGCTATGGTGCGGCAAAAGCATTAATGTTTCCAAAACGGAAGCCCTCTCAGTCTCGCTTACGCTCGCCAGCTCTCCCACAGGGAGAGCCAAGATAGGTGCGATGTTTGGTTTTGCGCTTTTGCTAACGGTCTGCGCTATTTCCTGCCTCCCTCTGACGAGGGAGGTGGATTCGCCGTAAGGCGAAGACGGAGGGAGAGAATACTACCCCCTCAGTCAGCCTGTTCGGCTGACAGCTCCCCTGACAAGGGGAGCCATAGTACACTGCAAATAGTTAGTCAAATTCCAGTTTGTCGAAGAGATTATGAGCATAACCCTGCACAGAAAGAATACCTGCCGAAAAGAGATTATGATTTCTTTCCGGCAGGTATTTTTACTTCCTTATATGGCTGTCTATTTTGAGACACCCTATTATTATCTTTTAATCCAGTCGATAAACTGACTGACCTTTTCCAATTCTTCAGTGTTCAGCTCCAGCAGCTTTTTCTGAACTGTCAAACGTGGAGAATCAGCGCTGTCCATTGCGTCAAAAAACTCAGCCGGGGTCATTTCAAAGTAAGCAATAATATTAAAAAGCTCCCTGACAGACGGCAGCGCCTTCCCGCTGGTAATCCCGCGAATGTAAGACCCGCTTTTGCCCAAATCCAAGCTCATGCGATGTTCAGAGACATTCTTTTTAATGCGCAGCTCGGTAATGTATTCCCGCAATACAGCCTCGTAGTTTATCTCGTCCATAGTTCACTTCTCATCATTTTTGCTGAACGCGCGCACCATTTGCAAAACCGCCTTTTTCTGCTCTGCGGTCAATGGCCTCCATCCGTCAAACAGCTCCTTTAGCTCCGGCGTAAGCTCAACCATCTCATTTTCCGCGAAAAACTGTGAAAGTGTAATGCCGAGGCCCGCGCAGATAGCCTCGAGTGTAGAAAAAGATGGCGTTGCATTACGGCGAAAGACATTGGCAATAGTTGACTCCGAAAGGCCGCTCGCCTTTGCCAGTTTGTATTCCGTCCAGCCGCGCTCTTTCAGAAGCAGTTTCAATTTTGCGTGAATATCCATAATATCACCACCTTGATGTACTTATTCTACCGTTTCACAAGGTGGTTTTATACAGCGTACTTGTAAGAGAATTGCCATTATGTTAAACTGTAAATGCTTTTCAGAGCTATGACAAGGAGGATATGAACATGATAAAAACAGGGCGAGCGTATTTTGTGGATTTTCCGCGGCGGATGGAGGATTTGATGCTCCCCCACAATATAAACGCAGAGCAGGAATATGAAATTGTAGCCCGGGTGCGGCTCGGGGCAACGGATTTTGCTAACTTCATCAACGACATGGCGGCGGACAGAGCTTTCATCGAGGCGCACTGTGCGCGGTGCTCGGCGGACGATGTGTACAGGTGCATGCTTGTGCAGCAAATCGGCAGGAGCGACGGCGTGCTCATCGTCCCCACTGACCGCTGCTTTGTGAAATTTGCCGCCTGTTATAAGGGTGTATAGTGTATAATCTATCCAAAGGCATTTTTCTCTGAATTTTGTGACCAGACGCGGCAAAATCCGTAATATATTTTCGAGAGCGCTTAAACAAAGGAGGGCGGTTATGGAAGATTCAGCGATTGTTGAACTGTACTGGCAGCGTTCCGACCGTGCCATATCCGAGACGCAGCAAAAATATGGCCGGTATTGCCACTGCATTGCGTACAATATCTGCGCAAATAATGAAGACGCGGAGGAGTGCGTGAATGACACATGGCTCTGCGCGTGGAACTCAATGCCGGACAAGCGCCCGGCCGCCCTCTCTACTTTTCTCGGATACATCACGCGAAACTTTGCTCTTGACCGCTTCAGGGCAAAGCGGAGCCAAAAACGAGGCGGCGGTGAGACGAGCCTTGCGCTTGACGAGCTTGAAGGCTGCGTCCCCGCAGCGGGCAGTGTGGAGCAGCAATATGAAGTCAAAGAGCTTGAGGCCGCCATTGATGCCTTCGTCGGCACGTTGTCCGAAACTGATCGGAGAATATTTCTTGCGAGGTACTGGTTCATGGAGCCTGTCGCTGAAATCTCAAAAAAGCTCGGGTTCGGCCAGAGCAAAGTCAAAATGACGCTTCAACGAACCAGAAACAAACTGAAATTGTTCTTACAAAAGGAGGGCCTATGTTAGAGCCATTTGCTTTACTACGCGCGATGGGAGGCATCCGCGCGGAATATGTCATGGACACCGCGCAGGCACTTGGCAATGTGGAGACCAAGCCTAAAACCGTGCGGTTTAACCGCAGGCTGTTGGGCACTCTGCTCGCCGCGGCTGTGATACTTTCGCTTCTGACAGGTTTCGCCTATGCGTCCGGCCTGTTTGGGCTGCGTGAGATGCGCGTTGAAAACGGGCTTGGGCACGATGAGCCAATTGTAAATACCTCCGGCTTCCAAGGCTCCGCCGAATTTCAGGCCAGTGCCGAATGGGCGCGGCATTTGGAAGAGCTGTACGAAAATGGAGATAATCTGCTCAGCCCAGGCGAGGAATGGAACATTTACACTCAGTACGGTGCACATTCTCCGCAGGCAAGGGCAGACCTGGATAAGCTTCTCAATAAATACTCGCTTACGCTGCCCTCAAATATGGTGTATTTCCGCGGAATCTCCGGACTGTATGAGCTATTAGGCATACAGGGCTTTCTGCCTGAATCGGGCGCAGCAAAGATCTCACCGCTGGGAGGACAGTTCTATCAGGGCGGCTCGTTCATGCTTGTGGATACCGTTGAGACAGGGAGCGGCAAAAATATAAGCATCGACATGTACCGCTATGTCAAGGGCTGCTTCATACGCGGCACCATGCTGAGAGCGGACACGGACCGTATGGAGGAGTGGCAATACAGCACCGCTGACGGTACGGAGATTATAGTCGCTCTGGGGCCAACACAGTCCGCCATTTTCGCCGAATTGAAAAACAGCTTTGTCTATCTCAACATTCGCTCCGGCTCTGATAACGACGATGAGAGCCGCTCCTCCTTCGGCTGTCCAAGCCTGAGCAGATATGAGCTTGAACAGCTGGCCGACTCAATTGATTTCACCGTGCTTGACAGCATAGGCAAAGTGGATAATCGGGAGGATATGAAATGAAAAAAGCGTCACCTTTTCTTGTTTTCTTCTTGCTCCTTGCCATGTTGTTTTCGGGCTGCGGCAGAGAATCCCCCGAAGCCCCCGCGCCAGAGACAGGTAACACAGTGCTTACACTCGCGACAGATAATGTTCAGCGCATTGAGGCAGATGTCGCGAAATTCAACAGCAGCCATTCTGACTGCCACATTGAGATTCTCGACTATTCAAGCGCCGATTACGACCGGTTTGTAACTCAGGTCATGGCCGGAGATGTGCCCGATATTCTCGACCTTGGCTTTCTCCCGACCCGCCAGCTGGCGGAGAAGGGCTTGCTGGAAGACCTCTATCCATTTTTGGACGCGGACCCGGAGCTAAGCCGAAGCGATTTTCTCAAGCCCGTTCTGGACACCTGTACCTATAACGGGAAACTGGCCTGCACGATTTCAAACTTCGAGTATGTTGTCGTCGCCGGCCCATCCGCCATTCTTGGAGAATCCCCGGGCATCACTTTTGATAAATTCAACGCCGTGCTTAATTCCATGCCGGATGGAGTCTCAGTCTTTCACCCATTTATGACCAGAGAAAAGATTCTGCGGGAGAGCCTGTCCATTGACCTTGACAATTATATTGACTGGGAAAGCTTCTCCTGCCACTTTGACAGCCCTGAGTTCATTGAGTATCTTCAATTCATCTCCCTTCTGCCGGAGGCTTTGCCGCAGGATATTACCGAGGTTGATTTCAGCGCTCCGGCGCTATTGCAGCAGACGTCCATCTATTCTTTTGAGCAATACCCTAATCTTATCAATACTCTGGGGACGGAGGATTTCACCTTTATTGGTTTTCCCTGCGCCCACGGTACCGGCAACGCCATACATATCCGTGGCGACCTTGCCATCAGCAGCTCATGCGTGAACAAAGACGCCGCATGGCAATTTGTCAGGACTTATATGACCACGGACTATCAAAACAGTCAGCCTTCTTTCCCCTGCAACAGTCAGTTGTATCATCGCCGCATGGAAGAGGCTGTTGGCAGCGGTATCATAACGCAGGCGCAGGCGGACAAGGTTTGGGAGCTTATCAACAGCACTACTAAAACAGACACACAGAACAGTTCCATTTATAATATGATTTTGCAGCATGTAAGCCCATATTTTGCAGGCGAAAAGAGAGCTGAAGAGGTATCCCGGCAGGTGCAGAGCCGGGTCGGCCTGTTTCTGGCGGAGATGCAATAGCCCGTGTCCAGCCCCCGCGATTTTTCTTGCACATCGCGTGCAAAGCGGTTATAATAACACCGCCAAATTTCTCTCTTGTGAGGTGGCTGCGGCATGCAGCAGGAAAAATCGCGATATTATCTTATCGACGGTATACGGGGCCTTGCCATTGTGAACATGGTGGTTTTCCACACCCTGTATGACGTTTTCATCGTATACGGGCGTGACCCCGGCTGGTACAGTCAGCCCGAGACGCATGTCTGGCAGCAGTTTATCTGCTGGACCTTTATTTTAGTCTCCGGCCTCGTCTGGCCCTATGGCCGGTCAAAGAACCTGCGCCGTGGGCTCATTATTAACGCCCTCGGCCTTGTCATCAGCCTTGCCACACTTATCGCCACGCCCGGCCAGGTGGTCTGGTTCGGGATATTAAACTTCATCGGCTGCGCCATTCTGCTCATGTTCCCGCTTGAAAAGCTTAGCCTCAAGCTCCCTGTCCGCTGGGCGCTGCCGCTCTGCTTTCTGCTGTTTCTGCTTTTCCGGCATGTCGACCAGGGCTATATCGGCATCACCGGCCTGTTCACGCTCCCTCTGCCGCGCGCCATGTACTCTCTGCGCATCCTCGCGCCGCTGGGCTTTCCCGATCCCGGCTTTTTCTCCAGCGACTACTTTCCCATCCTGCCGTGGATGTTCCTCTACCTCTGCGGCTTCCAGCTCAACCGCCTGTTCATGCGGCAGGGTCCGTGGCAGAAGCTCGGGCGTGTGAAGCTCCCCGGGCTGAGCTATCTGGGCACAAAATCCATCTGGGTCTATATGCTCCACCAGCCCATCATAATGCTGGCCTGCCTTTTGATTTTGGGGTAACAACAGCCGCAGTATTTAGGCGCACAAATGCCGCAAGTTTGCACAACCCAAGGCTCCCTTGTGTAAAGGGAGCTGGCACGGCGCAGCCGTGACTGAGGGATTGTAAATGTGCGATATTTTGAGCAGTAAAGTTAACCGCAGCAAAGGAAACGACCCTTCCGGTTTGCGCAAAGCGCAAACCACCTCCCCTGCGTAAGGGGAGGCTCTGGATAGCGCAAAATCTTGAAAAAAAGTAAGAAAACCGCCGCAAGTTTGCGTCTCTCAATCTCGGCGCCCCCTTAGAGGGAGCACCGGGGCAAGGCATTCTCCCCCCTATCGTCAAGCCGTCCCGGCTTGCCACTTCATCTC
>ULWX01034328.1_pt1 | contig 20388 bp, 17 predicted proteins | sample 1960851 | NCBI WGS metagenome assembly ULWX01 (sample SAMEA4835826, study PRJEB28245) | human gut metagenome | biome: gut microbiome; material: fecal sample | place: Denmark | collected 2008 | reverse complement strand
ATTGCCATTGAGATTGCTTGCGGATTTTAGGTCAAACTAAATCTGGAAAGTTAATTCTTGTGAAGTGGCTGGACAATATTAGAAAACGCATTGACTATGACAATATGGACTCTATATCTGCTACTTTATGGGAACATATTCTTGAGAATCCTGACAAGCATATGAGACAACTCATCTTTGATCAATATAAAACTCATTGTAACGTTGTAGGTGCCACTTGTAGTTCTATTGGTGAAAAAAATACTAAGAACAGACCTACAAAGTTCTTCATGAACTATTGTTCTGTATTCGGAGAAGTCAAGACAAAGACAATTAATAAAAAAGGTAGTAATATCACAGATGAAGAAATAAAGATCACAACTTACAATTGTAAGGATGGAATCTCTTTCACAACAGTCATCCAGGATGAGTCCAGTAAGGCCACTCCTGCAGAATTAGCCCTGCCTCTTGTATATGGAAAGAAAAATATTGTAATTGGCGACCATCGACAATTGCCGCCTATGCTTGACAAAGACGAATTCAAGAATACCTTGGATTTTCTTTTAGATAACGCTTCTGGAGAATCTGAATTGCGTCAGTTGAAAAAATTAAAGTCATATGTTATAAAAAATTTCGACGAAATGGAAATATCACATTTCCAGAGAATCTATGAAAATATCGATCCAAGTCTAAAAGGAAAATTTACTCACCAATATAGAATGCATCCTGATATTAATGAGGTTATCAAGCAATTCTATGAAAACAAAGAAAACCCCGAATCAAAAGATGGACTTGTCTGTGGATTAATAGATCCTGTGGATTTAGGAGTCAATGATACCAATATGTCAAATCCATTTTCAAGATATCATGGTATTCAGATTGATGATTTCATCTGCGGAGAGTCATTATCACCAGAAAATCATGTTGTTTGGATTGATGTCAATTCCCCTGAAATGATAGAAGGAACATCAAGAGTCAACGAAGGAGAAGTAAAGGTGATATCACATATTCTTGAAAAAATGTCATTATCAGACTCTTTCAAAGAATACTGCAACAAATGGACTGATGAAGACGACAAAGAGATTGGAATTATCAGTTTCTATAGCAAGCAAAAGAACCGAATCAGGAAGATGAGCAGATCATTTAATAATCTTCCTATGAAGATTGATGTAGTAGACAGGTTTCAGGGTATGGAAAGAAACATTATCATCGTGTCTATGGTTCGAAGCAATACAATCGTCTCTGATTCGCAGCAAGAGCCGGATTTCACCGAATATGAGTTAGGATATCCAGAACAGACCGATTTGGGATTTGCACAATCCCCAAACAGACTAAATGTTGCACTATCCAGAGCAAAAAGACTGCTAATTATCATTGGAAACAGTGAATTATTCAGGCAGAAAGATATCTATGACAATGTATACAAAATCATAGCTGCTAACCCTAATGGTAAGATCATTAAATGCAATCCTTATGAAGACCTTCGCAAATAAGATTTCAGAGTCACAACTAATATACAAATCTCAGTTATCGGATTCTGCTCTAAGAGCATGGCCTTTGAAAAAGACTTTGTGCAAAATATATTTGTATGAGGATAAACCATGCTCTGACATTGATAAAATAATCTGTTCAACCCTATACTATCATGGTGGTAAACTGGCCGCAGATGATTTGGCAACAATCCTCGGATTCAATGTGAAAGACAATGATGAGTCCGATCCGAAGAGGTATAAGGACGATGCAGAGATATGTATCTTCAATAAGTTGCTTGAACCATTAATCGAAGACGAACTTATCAGCAAAGAGAATAATAAGATTGTCTTGACTTCTTTGGGTGATTTCTCAGTAAGGGAGGGCAAGAAACGACTATTCTATGAGGCTGAATGCAGATATTTTGAGAACTTTAGCTTGATAAACAACGATGAAGCTCCTTTCCCTTTCAGAGATGAACTTTCTGTTACAACTACAATAAATAATAAGAAAAAAATATCTTACTATAAATATCTACAATCCGATGATGTTGATCCTCAAATAAAGGAGGATGATAAGGCATTAGTGGATTCACTTCTTGAACAGATGCCACTGAATACAAAAGTATTCAGTGCATCATTAGTATGCAATAACTTCCAGATTGAGAGTGAAGGGATTGATGTTTCCATATATAACGAAAACGGAGAGGATTTCGCTGTTGTGTTTTTTAAGGACGGTTCTGTCAGTGAATACGTTTCGCGACTACTCAACAATGATGTAAATAGCAAAATCAAGAACATCAAAGTTGAATGGGGATACTATCTTAAACTACTTCATGATCCCGAGGCATCTTTGGACTATAATAGTCTAAAACCCTTTGAAGACATCATTGAATGGGGAAAGATTGTCAAAGATGGCAGATATTGCTGGAATGATCATGATTTGTTTGACATGCTTTCCAATAACATCGATGCAAACATTTGGCAGGATATTTCATCTATTTGTCCAATAGAAGATATAAAAATCTATGTAATGATATCTTCTGAAAACTGGGATTGGAATATCTTGTCCGCAAGAATTGATGGATCATTCATAGTAGAGAATTCATCAAATTATCCATGGAATTTTGATGTTGTAGTACACAATACCAATGTTACCAAAGAAGATATTGAGAAACTTTTGGTTGATCCAAATCTCACATCAGTACAGTGGCTTTGGAAGGAAATCATGCCATTACTGTCAAATAATTTTATAATCAAACACATAGATAATGTTTCTTTCGATCTATCAATACTAACTGAATCAGAACCAGATCTTGTTAAATCATTGATTTTGCAATATCCAGACAAGGCCTGGAACTGGGAATACATATCTCTCAAATACGATCTTGACTATATATTAAGCAACATCAATCTTCTTTCAAAGAGATTGAACATGCGTACTTTAACTATCCGAGCATTGAGTTCGGAAGAGTTTGCACACCAATATTGTCAATCACAAAGTTTCAAAGACGAGCTGAAGAATAATATCGAAACGTCCCTTTCTTCTTTTAATGTCAATTCATCTAACCTTATCTGGAGTAATGAAATCATTGATATGCTTGAAGAAATCGGAGTGTTATCTTGGTGTGTGCCTATCATTGGAGGCTTTGAATCAAATCCATACATAATCTGGGATAACGAATTCTTCAAAAAATATTCTGTTAAAATCACTAGCGCAACAGGCTATTCATGCGTCACATCCCGAATAACAGACTTCGAAATTGTCAACGAACATTCGGAATTTCCATGGGACTGGAAATTGATTTCTTCAAAATCTAACTGGATTGGAGTAACTGATTTTGTTGCCAAACATATAGCGCAGTTGGATCTCAAGATTGCGTTTAGCTTGTTATCTAGTGACACTTTTTGTTCATTGTTTGAATGCCCAGAGATGCAAGATTTCTTGTCGTCACATCCAGACATTAAGCATAGAGCCACAGAACTTGCAACCATACAACTTGTAAAGAATCACATCGACTTTGACTGGGACTGGAATTTACTTACAGTTAAAACGATTGATTCTCTGAAGATTGATAAATTAGGTAATGAGCGATGGGTGAATAAGTGGGACTGGCATTATTTGTCAGAGAACCTTGCTATTGACAATATTTCAGAATATCTTTTTCAGTATCAAGATTATTGGAACTGGACTATTCTGACCCGTAGACTCAACAAAAATACAATCTTAGCAAATCTTGCAGATTTTGCGGACAAATGGGATTGGGTATCATTGGTTGATTCCATCTTCACAAAAGAAGATTTAAGCATTAATGGATATTTGCCAACCATTGCTACGATAATTAGTATTCAGGATGAAAAATCAAAGACAGTTCTTTGGGAAAAAATTACGAGGAGGTTTACCCTCGATGAACTATATAGTCAAATACATCAGACTGTAATACTTGCAGACTATTCACTATTATTTCAGTGGGATCTCAAGTATGTGTATGACCATAAAGATTTTTATCTCAACGAGTACATTAACCAATATCCTGATGATGTCAATTGGGAACTCCTATCAAAGTCAAAATCTGTAGAAAGACTATTCTTTTACGACAAAAGCATACTCAGTTTTAAGATGTGGTTAGAGATGGTTAAATCTCTTTTACACAATAATGATTACGATTGGGATTTCTATGCTTTGTCACAGAATGATGCAATTAATTGGCATCCTGCAATTTTGAAGATTCGAAAAAAACAGTGGGACTGGCAGTATTTGTCACAGAAGAGCAAATGTTTTTCTAGCACTTCTACCACATTTGATCAATTTAAGCTGTCCAATAACATAAGGATGTTCAAGGATGTTATTGATTTCAGCCTATTATCTGGAAGATCAGATATTGTTTTTGATGACAATTTACTCAATAGTTTTATCAACGAAGAATGGGATTGGAAAGCAATCTCTGAATCAAACAAGTTAGCTGTTAGCAATACGTTCTTGATTAAAAACCAAGACAAACAATGGGATTGGGAAAGCCTCTCAAAGAGCAAATGCCTCACAATAAACAAAGAATTATTAGAGAACACAAAACAGCGAGCCTGGGATTGGATTAGATTGTCTTCCAACAATAGCTTACAACTGTCATTGAAAGAACTTCTCTCTCTCGATATTGCTAATTGGGATTGGGCTGTACTAAGTGGTAGGGAAGATATTCCTTTTGACAATGAGAGCATATTGTCCACATTGGATAAATCATATACCACGTGGGATTGGGGTGCATTGTCCACAAGAACAGACCTGCAATATAATGAGGATTTTATATTAAAAATTTGGCAAAAACCTATGGATTGGATAAGTGTCTCAAGAATGAGCTCGTTCATCCCATCAATCAATGTATTATCCAAAATATCTAATTTTGATTTAGATTGGGATGCCATTTCACAGAACAACTTCCTTTCCAAGGAGGTACTATATCAATATAGAGACAAGCTTAATTGGAAATATGTTAGTCAATCCGAAACATTCCAAAAACTTGGAATTGAATTCTTCCGTAAATATAGAACTTATTTAGATTGGTCTATTATATCGAATTCAACATATTTTTCTTTATCGATTGAGAACTTGAGTGAATTTAAGGACAGCGTTGACTGGGGAATAATCAACCAACGAAAAGATCTCAATTACTCCAACATTCTTCTTGACAATTTTGCAGATTATATCAATTGGTCTGAGGCATCGAAAGCAAACACTATTGACTTCTCTATTGATTTTGTCAAGAAGCACATTGATAGATGGGATTGGTCGGCCTTATTCAATAATCCTCTGATCATTGAAGATGCCGACAAATATAAGTCTACCTTCAAGGATAAATTGAACGGAATTAAATTTATTGAACGTTTTCCTGATTCAAATCCTAAAGTATACCACTTCGCTCACTTATTCAATGCGGTGAGTATTATCAAGACTAGAAAGATTTTAAGTAGAATCAGAGGTAAAGGGTTATTCGAGAATTCTGCAGGAAGCAATGTTCATAGAAGGGATACAGCACACCATTATGCCAGATTCTATTATCGTCCACAAACTCCAACTCAATATTATAACGAGGCTTTAGGAGAAGACTCGCATTCTTCTAGAGAGAGATGGGTATTCGGTGGCTATGACTATCGAGGGCGAAAGATTTGGAATTCATATATCGAATGTCCAACAACAAAATATTGGCGTGCACAAAGACTTGGCTCCCCAAAATGTCCAATGCCTGTATTTTTTGAATTTGATTTGCGGGAAATATTAAATCATTGTCTTAATAAATGCTACTATAGCACAGGAAACATGCAAGGTGACAACAGCCAAGTTATCTCCATTGCAGATAATCCAAACCGACTCAACACCTCGCATCTTTACTCAACCATTGAGGATGACCTTGATACTTACAAGGCGTATTCCCAACAAGAGTTTCTTGTTGGGAACGAGTTGGATTTCTCATGTCTAAAGAATTTCAAAATTATCTGCTACAATGATGAACAAGCAAAGTTGTTAAAGATGCAATTAGGCGATGATCCGATTTGTAATCATATCACAACAGATACATGGACAAGTTCTGGCATCAGTATCTTTCACAGAACTAATAGAACAATATCAATTGATGAAGCTAATGAAACTCTTTGTTTCTCTACCGATTACAGAGATCCAAGTTCTATTGTAATCGAATGCGGAAACATTGATGGTCTTGAAATTGTTGATAAGTCACATATTATCAACATCTCAAATGGTAAGATTCAGGCATATCCTTCAATCAGTATTATTAAACCATCCATTCCAATCACAGTCAGATTTATGGATTTACAAAAATATGATAACAACTCATGGGTAATATATTCAAATGAAAAGAATATCTCTGGCTCTGTGACTTCATATTCAATAATCACAGATAAATTAGTAAGACAATTTGAAATAGAAACTTCACAGCTTCATATTACTCTGACAAAGTCGTTGTTTAAGAGTCATATGATAAACTCTTATCATGGTATTGGGCACACTGTGAGAGTTATGTGGAACGCTTTTTTAATAGCATCCATAGACAAGACTGTAAGCAATTCGATGCTTCCTTCTGTTTTATATGCTTCTTTGATTCACGATTTAGGGAAAAATAGTGATACAGAAGGAGAAATACATGGCGAGAATTCTGCGATTCTTTATAAATCAAAAATAGAACAGCTATGTAGCCAAGAAGATGCTATGTTCATCCTAGAAGCTGTAAAATATCACTCTATAGATGACAGCAAAACTCCATCGGCAGTTCAGCGCAACAAAATATGGGAGATTCTAAAAGATGCAGATGCCTTGGACCGTAGCAGACTACCAGGAAGAGGATGCAATCCTGCATTTTTGAGAAATAAATTGTTTTCTTCTAAAGATGGCAAAGAGATTCTTTTGATTGCCAAAGAACTTCCTTCGCTTTCTTGTGATTGCTCTTGGGAATATCCGTTTGTTGATATTGTTTATGTTTTAAAACAATTTGTAAATAATAAAAATAAAGATTGTTGTCCAACGATTGATATCAATCACCTTGATGAGGTGTGGAGATTGATTTTAATGGAAAATATTCTTCTTTCCAGATTGTTGAATAAAGAAGAACGAATTAATATGCTATATGGATATGCGGAAACTCTTGGTGACACTTTGTCTCATAAACTTAATATTGAGAAAACTACAACAGATTCAATGAGTAAAAAATTGAATGACCTCGAAATAGCATATATAGCACTAGATAAATATGTAAAAAGTAATCCGTTAACAGACGATTCGTTTATTAAAGGACTTGAAGAATTGGAAATTTTATATATTGAAAAGGATGTTAATAATTTAAATCCTTTGTCTTTATGTAAGAATCTGAAATTTCTAATCCTTGATGGCTATTGGATTGATAAATATCACTTTTCAGATTTCTCACCATTAAAGGATCTCGGAGAAATTTATATATGGCATAATAGTGGAGACACCCACATTCGCTATAAACTTAATAGCTATACAAATATAGATAACTTCTCAAATATTAATTATAGTGAGAACTCGGACGATCCATGGGGAGATTACTACGATAAAATTAGATTATATTCTAATAATAAATAATATATGGCATACAAAGAAGTTTCCGGCAATATTTTCAACACGAAAGCAATGGCTGTAGTAAATACAGTCAATTGTGTTGGAGCTATGGGCAAAGGTATCGCACTTGATTTTAAGTTAAGATTTCCAGAAATGTTTAAAGAGTATCAGCGTATTTGTTTTCAACATCTTCTCAAACCAGGACAAATACTCCCGTATAAAAAATCAAGTCCAATCATTTTGAACTTTGCAATCAAGGATGATTGGAAAGAGCCCTCAAAAATAGAATGGATAGAGGAAACCCTCAAAAAGTTTGTTGACAACTATAAGAAATTAGGTATAACATCCGTTGCATTTCCATGGATGGGGGCAATGAATGGTGGATTGCCGATAGAAGTTATCAAAGAATTAACCAGAAAATACCTCTCTAGTTTAGATGATATTGACATTGAGGTTTATGATTTTGATCCTAATGTTCCGTGCGAACTTTATAGAAGTCTTCAAGAAATCGTATTTTCCGAAAAATTTAAGCTTAGTGAATTGGAAGTTTTATCTAATATAAAGTCTAGATATTGGATTAAAATCATTGATGCAGTTAATGATCCAAATACAAAAAGTATCAATAATCTATGTCATTATATAGTGAATGGCAAAAGAATTATTGGAAAGACTAATATTGAAAGGCTCTTTGTTTTCTTAACAAAGTATAAAAACGAGAAATTGCCAATAATTAAAGATTTGTTTTAAATGATACAGTCTGATTTACAACGATACCTACAGCGTGAATATCCACAGGAAAATGCTCATTGCGAATGGAAGGAATTTAAGAATTTGAAGAACTCATTCTGTGGGGATGAGAAAGACGATGTGATTTCCTACGTGTCGGCTATTGCCAATATGGAAGGTGGACACTTGGTGATTGGTGTGCATGACAAAACATTAGAGATTGTTGGCACAAACACGTATAACTATGATAGGCAAAAGGCGATATTGCGACTGACAGAAAGATGCGTAAATCTTTCAACAGAAGGTCTAGATATAGATGAGTTTATCACAGATGACACCAACCGTAAAGTATGGGTTATCCATATTCCTAAACATCTACCTAAGCGACCTGTGTTTGCCCATAATAAGGCGTGGCAGCGAATAGAGGATTCTCTCGTAGAAATGACTACTGAACGCATGAGCGCAATTCTTGATGAACCGATTTTCAGCGAAACGGATTGGTCGGCACAAATTGTAGCCGATGCGACGATTAACGACCTTGATGAAGTTGCCATAGCCAAAGCTCGTATGATGTTCAAGAAAGTACACAGCAGAATATCTGAAGCCGAGGTAAATGCATGGTCTGCGGAAACATTCTTGAGAAAGTGCGGCATAATGAAAAACGGAGGAATCACTCGTGCAGCAATCATTCTTCTTGGTAAATATGAAGCTGCTTTCAAGTTGCGTCCAGCTGTTGCACAAGTGACTTGGACAAGGCGAGATGAAAAACAGGATGTTGTGGATTACGAACACTTCACCGTGCCATTTATATTAACCGTAGATGAGATTTTATCAAAGATTGAAAATCTGACAATGCGTGAAATGCCGGGAGGCACACTCTTCCCTGACACGATGAAGCAATATGACGACTATACCATCCGCGAGGCACTTCATAATTGTATCGCGCATCAAGACTATACGATGCAGCAGCGAATCAATTTTGTAGAAAATCCAACTTATCTTTATTACTCCAATGTAGGGAGTTTTATTCCTGGCACTTTGGAAAATGCTTTAACAAATGAAGAACCTCAAGCATATTTCCGCAATGAGTGTCTTTGCAGGGCAATGGTTGATTTCAACATGATAGACACAGTAAGTAGAGGCATCAAGAAAATGTTCAATGAACAATGGCGTCGCCATTTCCCAATGCCGGATTATGAGATTGATGCTAAAAACAGGAAAGTGTCGGTACGCATTTACGGTAATGAGATAAATAAGCAATATACTAACTTGCTCAAAACAAACAATTCATTGACTTTGTGGGACTGCATATCATTAGACGCAGTCCAAAAGGGTAGAACCATTCATGAGAATGTTGCGCAGGATTTACTGAACAGAGGACTCATTGAGGGTAAAGCCCCCAATTATACAATCTCTTTAGGGATTGCAAAAGCTACTCGTCAACTGCAAGATTATACCAAACAAAAAGGACTTGATAAGGAGAAAATCAAACAAATGATTTTGCAGTATCTTAAGAATGCCGGCACAGATGGAGCGAAACGTGATAGCATTTATAAATATGTCAAAGATGTAATGCCGCAAGTTAAGACGCATGAACAGCAATTGAGACTTTTAGGAGATATACTTAGCGCATTAAGTGTGGATAAGCTTATTTATGCGAAAGGACGGACATGGTTCTTAAAAGAATAGTCATAACGGAAGATTTTGACGGTTTATTCCAATTATAGCGGAAATTATAACGGATTCCGTCATATTATAGCGGACAATAATAGTCCGGTTAATTCATGTCAAACTCGTAAATTAAAAAGTATGTTATTAGGAGAAAGAATAAGAGAATTAAGAGCAGAGCACGGAGTACTGCAAAGACAGTTGGCAGCCTTACTTGAAATAGACACTCCGATGTTCAGCAAAATAGAGCGCGGAGACAGACGAGCTAAACGAACACAAGTAATACAATTGGCAGAGTATTTCAAGATAGATAAGAATGAACTTCTCACCCTGTGGCTAGCAGACAAAGTATTAGATGCTGTAAAAGAGGAAGACGAATTAAAACATGATGCAATTGAAGTCGCACAGAAAAAAATAGGCTAAAACTTACAAATGTTGGGAATTATATGGTATCACAGCCATATAATTCCCGATATTAATATTTGATATTCAGATGATTAATTTGCAATATTAGGTTCAAGCGTGGAACTGCATGCCACGTCTTAAACTGGAGGTCCTGAGAAAACCTTTACGACAGATATGGTTATAGCAGCCCACGCTATAGCGTGAGAACCACTATGCTATCCTTGTCGTACTTTGAAATTTCTCAGGTTTCCAGTCTACAAGATAAGCATAACGCTTCTTCAAATTCTAAAATGTCCTGGAGAGAGAGTTTTCTCTCTTCAAATGCAAAAATATGAAAAAATGCAGGAAGCGCAATAACATTTCCTGCATTTTTTATATTGGTACATAAGTATTTATAATCAGATAAGATAAGGCATCCATACTTTACAGTTTGGAATTTCACACATCCGTTTTCAACGATAGTCATATCCGCCCTTTCCGTCACATCGTTATTGAAATTTCATGGAACGACCGGTTAAGACAGTCGCCGAACATCGTCAGATCCTTGTCGATTTTCTCGGTGGTGATCTTACAGTACTTCTGCGTAGTAACTATGTTCGTATGTCCCAGAACCCGGCTCACACTTTCGATGGGGCCCCCTTGCTTAAAGCCAGCGTTGCGAATCCATGACGACTCACATAGAACGATATGTTCTTGGTAATCCCGCACTCCCTTATCATCTGCTTCAACGACTTGCAGATTGACCAGTAATTCAGGTCGGGAAACACGACCCCGTTCTCCTGGAACCCCTCGTAACGCTTGATAATCTGCAAGGGAATATCCAGCAGTTTAACCTGGAAATTCACTTTCGTCTTGTGACGCTTGGACAGTATCCATTTCTCACCGTTCACTTCCGCAATGTCATCGGTGGTCAGTTCCTTTATATCCACAAAAGACAGGGCGGTGAAGCTGGCAAAGACAAACAAATCCCAGATATAAGCCAGCTTCCTGTTTGAAAACTCGTGAGCCATTACCGTCTTGATCTCATCCTCGGTCAGGTATTCCCGTTCCTTGACGTTCTGGTTGACGCAATATTGTGCAAACGGGTTTCTCGGTGTCAACCCGTTGTAATGGGCTTTCGCCACAATTGTTTTCAGCCACATGCAGTTTGACCATACACTGACGTTATGAAGCCCCGCATCAGTGGAAAGATAGATCTCGTACTCCTTGATGAAGTCAGGGGTAAGCTCAAGCATGGAAATGTCACTCCGCCTGTAGCATTTCTTTATGAATGCCGCCAGATGGTTTCTTGCCCTTACCCGCACCCGATACGAGCCTTCCGCCCGGTCTATACCGATACGCTTCCTGAAACTCTCGTTGTCCTTATCGAACGCACCGAGAAGTGTTTCGTATTTCGTGCCGAGCCCCTGAAAGGCATTGCGTACCATTTCAGCCATAACGAACGCTTCCCTGTCTGAAAGACGCTGATAATGCTTGATGATTTGGGCCTTAATGTTGTCCAGGGCGAGATTAATGTCCCGCGCTTCCCTGCTCTTTCCTTTTGCCCGGTTGCCCTTGGCGTTCCAAAGCTCTTTGGCAATGGTCTGCTTGCAACTGAATTGGGCTACGGAACCGTTGATTGTCACCCGTCCCATAATCGGAACAAGACCGTTTTTCTCCTTACTGCCGTTCACGTAAAACAGCACTTTGAATGTACTTCGCATAATCCTATTTGTTTTTGTTACAAAATTAGTTATCAGCAAGTTATACATTGCTACGCAAAATGAGGCAGGTAGTAGAAACAATCTCCGACTCTCAATTAATTAACCTGATTACCGGGTAATGATTTGGCAACCGTTCGCCCTCGTTACCTTTCGTTTCTCTGCACTTTGGCATTGGAGAGGTCTTCGTCGGTTTTCCTCATAAGTCATTGAATGCCAATTACAATATCTTCATTTATTCGTTTCTAATTGATTTTTCCAGAAATATTCCATATTCTTTTGACTTAATGCAAAACATGATGAATATATATAGTTCACTCAATCCTTAAAATAAACCGATTGAAAACAGAACAGTTTCCCCTATAATCAAAGGTAAATCAAATCCTTGTTGTCACGGGTGTTCCGGCTTCGCTTTCCATAAGTATTTTCCTTGCGACTGGCGTCGTGGAAAATACTTATGGAAACAAACACCCGGACAACGGATTTGATTTGATGGAAGATTATAGGGGCTAACTGTGACCGATGTGACGCATGGACGTTGCATATTATACATATAAATACATGATGTGACAAGAAGCCTCTTTCTTTGCCGGAACCCCAACCATCCCCAGGGCATTTCAAGTTCCCTGACCTGCCTGCTTTCGAAATATCCGTATCTCATGAAAAAACAGGGGCTTCAGTTCCCTCTGTTCTGCATGGTTTTCGTCTTATTGTATATACTCTTTACCTTTGCCATGTCCGCTTTGTCTTTTTCTCCGGTTCCGCTTTATTTACCGTCGGGCAAGCTCTTGTCTTGCCCGGATTGCAATGGAAGGCAAACCTCCGTCATATGGCAGCTGACATCTGATGAAATTTGATGCCATCTGAGGACAAAGATTTGGAACGGAGCGGTCCCCCTTCATATTTTTGTTCCGAACCAAATGAATACGCTTATGGAAATCGTCACTATCGAAGCGCGTGTCTTTGAAAGGATGCTGAAAAGTCTGGAGGATGCGGCACAAATTACGGATGACCTCTGTGAAAAGCACCGTGAAAAGAGAATGGGGGAATGGATGGACAACCAGGAGGCCTGTATCCTGCTTGATGTAACTCCCCGGACCTTGCAGACCCTCCGAGACAACGGTACGCTGGCATACAGCCGGATCTGTCACAAAATCTACTACAGGCCGGAAGATATACAAGGCATACTTCCCGTAGTCCAAAGGAGAAAGGAGGCGCAGGCATGAATGAGCTGCTGACCGGGGAGGACAGGGACGTCCTCTCTTTTTTCCAAAGGATTGACCGCATGGTGGAAAAAATCGGGAGTCTGTCCCGGAATTGCCGTCCGGTATTGAACGGAGAACGTTTCCTGACCGACAGTGAACTCTCCGTAATGCTGAAAATCAGCCGCAGAACCCTCCAAGAATACCGTAACAAAGGCAAGCTGCCCTATATCCGGCTCGGAGGCAAGGTGCTGTACAGGGAAAGTGACATCGAAAGGATGCTGCAGGACGGGTATAGAAAAGCCGGGCGGTTGTCATAGGAAACTGCTGTAAGACAATGGGGAGGAAGTCCGGACTTCCTCCCCATTGTCTTGTATATGCCGTACATTACGGCTATGAATCCGTACCGTCCTTTTGCCTTCCACATTCCTTCTTCCATCCGCTGTACTGTCCGCACCGGTAGACCCTAGACGGCATGTTGTCCTCCGGCAGGGAATACCGGTTCCTCGTCTTTTCCGACAGTATCCCGAAATCTTTCCGGACCTTTTGGTTGGTTATCTCCGCATATATCTGTGTGGTGCGGATGTTGGAGTGCCCCATCATCCTGCTGATGGTCTCAATGGGAACCCCGTTGGAAAGACAGATTTCGGTCGCATAGGTATGCCGGGCCATATAGTAGGTCAGATGGCAGTCCAGCCCGCAGATATCCCCGATTATTTTCAGGCTCCTGCACAAGCTGGAAGTGGCCGGCACATAAAACAGTCTGCCGTCCGTACCCTCCCCCTTGTACTTCTCCATGATTTTCAGCGGAATATCCAGCAATTTGATACGGCATTCCACTTTTGTCTTCAGACGATGGATGTATATCCATTTTGAACCGTTCTCATCCGTAACGATGTGGCTCTCGGACAGTTCGGCCATCTCCGCCCTTCCCAGGCCTGTGAAAGCCGAAAAGACAAAAAGATCCCTCGTGTGGCACAACCGGTAGGTGGGCAGGTTAGCGGCCATCAGTTTCGCAAGCTGTTCGCCCGTCAGATGCCTGTGAAGTTTCGGGGGAGTCTCCAGTTTGTAACCCGTAAACGGATAACGTCCCAGTATCCTGCGCTTGACGGCAAGCCGGACTATCTTGCACAGCAGGATCAGATAGTCGTTCAAAGACACGGTTTTCAGCCTCCGCACCGTGGAAAGATAAAAATGGAAATTCTCGATGAACCGCATGTCAACCGACCGCAATGCCATATCCTCCGCGCCGTACTTGTATTGCAGGAAGTCATATAAGTGCCTGCGGCCCGTCAGATACCGCACATAGGTATGGCGCGTGCGGTCTACACCCACACGTTTTGCATACTCCCCGTTATGCTCGTCAAAAAGAGCGAGCAGTGTCTCCTTCGGCCGGGTCTTTCCCGTCACGGCGTTCTTTATCAGTTCGGCCGAGACATATCCGGTCGAATCCACATTCTTTTTGTAGGCGGCCTTCGCCTTTTCCTCCAGCTCCTCCAGTTTCCGGTTGAGTTTCCTCAACTCCGCCGTCATTTCAGAATCCTTCCCATGAACGGCCGCACGTCCCTTGCCGGCATCCCAATATTCAGGTGACACTTCCTCTCCGGTAGAATACTGGCCCACTTTACCGTCAAGGGTGATGCGTCCCATTACCGGACACTTCCCTGTCTTTTTGATTTTTTGCCTGTTGATATAGAACAGCAGACGAAAGGTGCTTCTCATGCCTTGACCTCCTTCCCCCTGTTTAACCCGGTATTTTTCTCTTTTCTCCGCTGTTCCCTCAAGCCCATGTCTTTCAAGATGGTGGATGGCGGCAGGTCAATGCCCGACAAAGTGTATTTACCCGTGATTTCATGGCTCAAGGCCGTCACGTCACGGTCCACCTTCTCATTGGTCACTTTCGCATAGCGTTGCGTGGTACTGATGTTCCTGTGCCCCATGGCCTTGCTGACCGTCTCGATGGGCACTCCCTGCGAGAGGCAGATCTGGGAAGCAAAACTGTGCCTGGCCATATGGAAGGACAAATTACGGTCGATGCCGCACTGTACGGCCATCTTTTTCAGGTGGATGTTCATGCTTTCCTTGGTCAGCATGGGGAACAGTTTCCCCTCCGGTGCCATCCCCCTGTATTTTTCCATGATTTTTACAGCAATGTCAAGCAGGCGCACATTTTCCGGAGTGCCCGTCTTCTGGCGCCTGGTTTCTATCCAGAGGTTCCCCTCGTAGTCCCGTACCACATTTTTTTCAGTCAGGTTCCGCATGTCGCAGTAACAAATGCCGGTGAAGACGGAAAAAAGGAACATGTCCCTGGTAAAGTTACGGTTGGGGGTGTCGAATGTGGTGCCCATCAGTTTGTCCAGTTCCTCACGGGTCAGGTACATCTGTTTCTGTCCCGGCTTCATGGGGGAAAAGTCCTTGAACGGGCTGAAAGGCACGACAGCCCGGTTCACGGCAATCTGTGCGATATGCTTCAGCCGCTGGACATGCCCGATGGAGGTCCCGGTCTGGAACTTCCTGTCAATGCGGAGATACAGTTCGAACGCCTCTATGAACGATTCGTCCAGTGCCTTGAAAGGAATGTCCGACACCTTGTATCTCTCCTTGAGGAATCCCTCCACTAAGCGGTATGTGTTTTTATACAGGTAAAGGGTGTTCGGGGCGCGGTTCACCCCGACACGCAGGGCATACTCCTCATTGTTTTCGCGGAACAGTCCCATCAGTGTCACCTGCTTTTCGGCCATTCCCTGAAAAGCGTCACGTATCTGTGCGGCGGTAATGTCATCACTGATCTCCGCCAGTTCGTTGTATCTCCTTTGCAGAAGGAGCAGCATCCTGTCTATCTCCCTGTTGGTGGTGACAGCCATCCGGCTCTTTCCGGTGCACCTTTGCGAAGTGGCATTCCACAGTTTCGGGTCCACCTTTATCTTACACCCGAACTGTGTGACGGAATTAACCGTTCCCTTCACCATGATTCTTCCCATCAGCGGACAAAGCCCGTCTTTTCCCTGCCCGTTCCGTTTGAGGTAGAGCAGCACCTTGATTTCTGTTTTCATCCTTTTCCTTGTTTAAATTGCAATATTATAAATTGTTACAAGGATTCCAGACATGAAAAAACAAGCAAAACAGTGCAAAAGAATCCGACCGGTGGCTTTTCCCTTGCATGAATGAAGGGAAAACTTTAATATTGCATACGGTCGGGAAGGAAAATCCATGGTTCTCACCAATTTACCCGGTTGGAAACAGGTAACGACTTGGTAGCTGAACCGTCGCAATATTCTTCCGATTTCGGTCATTCCTTCAAAATGAAAATCAATGAAATATCACTATATTTCAACGGATTACGTTTTCATCTCAGTATTCTTCCTAAAAGTAATTACCTGCCACTTTGTTGCTTCACTGGACTTAGTTACATTGACATTAAGACCTTGACACCAGAACACTTTGAAAAAGACAGTGCAGGCAGAATATGGATTAAGAAACGTAGAGTTAAGACAGGAGTTCTATCACGCATCCCCCTACTCCCTATCGCCAAACTAATATTGGATAAGTACAAAGGTGGAGATAAGCTCCTACCTATTCAAGACCCTGCGGACATTAATAAATATCTGAAAGACATAGCCATACTATGTGGAATCAACAAACAAATCTGCTTTCACACAAGCCGCCACACATTCGCCAGCACGGTTACTTTAGCCAATAACATATCTCTGGAAGTCGTTTCTAAGATGTTGGGGCATACCAATACAAGGATGACCGCCCATTACGCAAAGCTGATAGACAAGTGCATTGGTGAGCAGATGGATAAACTGATGGATACGTTCACAGGGGATTCTGATTACTAAAGCATACTCTATCCACAAACTCCCCACTTGTAGCGATGCAGGTGGGGATTATTTTTTAACTTTGCATATACAACCATTACACATAAGGATATGCAACCTATAGATAAGTTCACAAATATAGATGCAGTTTACCCCACTTTAGAAGCAAAAGAGGAGGATTCCATTTTGGATTACGTTTGGCAGCTTGCCATACTGATACACCCTGCAATTCCTAAAAAAATAAAAGGAGAAATATTAGAAGGAAGTGAAGCTATGCCCACTTTTAAAGGACGATACAATAACAGGCTTATAAAAATGCCACTAACCTATGAAGAATATAAGAAGAACAAAGAGATACAACCAACCCTTGCTGGTTTGGAAATAGATTCAGACAAGTTTTGGTTTCTACTCCTCTTTATTTTGGATTATACACAGGGACAATGTTTCAATGCCCAAGAACTTGCTCCGTCTCCCATAGGTGAACTGAACAGCCTTATCAAACTGCTATCTCAATATAAGGCAGTTGGAGAGAATCCACTGACAGACCAAATGCAATTCAGTGAAGACATCACATTATCCATTCAAATAAATGGTAAGGAAGTGCAGACCATACAGCACCCCAATACCATTAGTTACTTGTTGTCCTTATGTGAAAAGAGTTTCCAATCACTCTGCGATATGGAATTGGAAGATATGATAGCAATGTGCGAAGTTCCCTTGAAAGATACAAGCAACACGGAATCCAATAATAGCCAAATATGCTATTTTACCCTATTATTCAAGTCCATGTTGCAGCCATTTCCTGACGGAATAATGACAAAACAAAAACGAAGAAGCAGAAACAGTAAGATTTCCTACAATGTTACATTCTTAATATCAAGGCTTATTTATTTGACAGGAATCTCCAAGAATGAGGAATTTTATGTGAATGAGCGCACATTAAAAGGCTATCTAAGCAATAAGAGCAAACTGACAAATGTCAGAAACAGAATATATTAATAAAATAATCGTCTAAGGGAGAGTAACATCTCCCTTATTTTTTACTCTCTCTTATCCTCACGGTTTCTCCCCACCTTTGCAGCGTCAAAGGAACAGAACTTGCAAAGCAGCAAGTTAAGGGAGAACCAAAATCCTCAAAATTTTACTCTCCTTTAATCTTCTCCAAAGTTCCCACCTTTGCAGCGTAATCAGATAACCAAGTGCGCATAGGTTTGACGCTTACACTGAATGAATAATAAGAATTTAAAAGATTAAAATTATGGCAGAATTAACAAATGTAACCGAAGAGAGAGTGAAGAATGAAGTTAAATCTTTAAATCAGAACAATAATATGGAAGAAGTAAGAATGACATCAGCAGAAATTAAGATGCAAGCAGTAGAAGAAACCCGTCAGAATTTGATGAAAGCCAAGAGCGTACTCGAAGCCAACAAGGATGCAGAAGCTAATATCAAGAAGTCCGCACAGGTCAATGTGGGTAAGGCTGAAACCGCATATCTTGAAGCACTTAAAAAGGTGGAACTTCCAACCACTAAAATAGAAGTCTGGAATGAAGTTACCAACACAGCCGAACAGGTAATCTTCACTAAAGAGCAAAAGGAAATCATCATCGCTACATCTGTTTACAGCATGGCAGTAAGCAAGGTAAACATCGAATGGGGCAAGGACTTGATAACCAATGAAAAATTTGATAAAGTTCCTCTCTACATCACAGAAGCCACCCTGTTTTACAACGCGGACATTGAACTGAAAGACCTTAACGGAAACACCGTACCTAAAGACACTCCCAATGTCTATGTTCCTGTTGATACTGCAAACGGATATTGGCAATGGGCAAGCTACCATGAGCACAACCTCAATGCCATAGTCAAGGATGATACAAAACTCATTATAGAAAATGTGAGAATCAAAGAGTTCGCATCTTTACAAGAGTTTGGCAAGTACAGAGGAGTAAACAATGTGTTAAGTCGTGGATTTAACGGATTGGAGAAAGCAGGTAACGCAGCATTAGCCACTCAACAGGAGTTCTTTAATAAAGTGTTCCAAAAGGCATTGGAACTGAAAGCAAACATCAGCGTAATCACCAAATACTATAATTTGGGTAAAACACTGAGTTTGAAAGTCTGGAACAGTGCCATGCTGGGAGTTTGTGAAACCCAACTTGAAGAATATGACTTGACAGTAGGCGATACAATTATCAAGACTTTAACCGACATGAAGATTTCTAAGGACACTATCAGACATCGCTACATGATTGATGCAATCACCCAGCTTGCCAATTACGCGCCGAATGGTGAAAACAAAAAAATTGGATTGGATGAAACTCTAAGTACCATAAAAACATTGAATGAGGACAGCATTAAGATTATAAATAAAGTGAAGTCAGACCATGTGAGCATTATCTATTCTGAAATGCTCACTCAATACCTAAAGAATCATGGAGTGATTAAGGAAGAACAGGCTGCATAAGCCATCAACAGCAAAGCCCATCTGACAGGTGGGCTTACTCTCCCCAAATTCTTAGACATTCTGAATAGCATAAAATCTGATTCTTAAATGTGTGGTCTTATCATTAGTTCCCCACTCATGGAGTTACTATCTTTACAGTACCACAGACAGATAATCCCACCACACAGATTAACAGACTACAAACTATTCAGAATATCTAAAATGGAAGAATTTACCTATGAGCAGATAAGGGCTAAGGCTCTTAGACAGGGTGTGAAAGATAACAAAGTTCATATTGGATTATGGGCTAATCTTAATAACTATCTAAAGACAAGGAGAAAGAAAAATGGAAAGGTTACTACCTATTATATATCATTGCAGAAACTATCTTATTAACTTACTAATACTTGAATTGATATGATAATCCATTTACCAACAGGAAAGAAGTTCCATAACAGAAAGGAAGCCAAGATATACTTTGGAACTGCCTACTATTACAAGATGGAACGAGAGAAGAAAGATTTAGTGTTTACCAATAATGTTCAATCAGCTACTAATGAATATGAAGATACCTCAAAGACACCTGCAAAGCAGGACAAGTAACATTAGGCAGGACTATGCCACCATTAATAAGTCAATAGTGGATAAGCTCAATCCACCCAATTTGTACAGGTTCTTCTGTCTGTCCTTATATAGGAATGACTATTATAAGGTCAGATGGAGAATAAAAGACTTAGCCAAACGGACAAGAGAGAGTGAAGATGCACTAAAAAACTTCAATAAAGATATAGAAGCAGTGTTAGTCAGAAAGAGATACAGAGAAGACATCAACCACCCTCTTATTGAATTTACAATGAGAAGTCTTTACTGCATCCCACCAATAG
>ULWX01030321.1_pt1 | contig 20614 bp, 17 predicted proteins | sample 1960851 | NCBI WGS metagenome assembly ULWX01 (sample SAMEA4835826, study PRJEB28245) | human gut metagenome | biome: gut microbiome; material: fecal sample | place: Denmark | collected 2008 | reverse complement strand
CGTTTTTTGTGGATCCCACTTGTCAAAAAACGCAATCAAAGCCCGAGCCGCCGCACTGTCAACCCCATCCAAGATTTTATGGTGGAGTTTTCTGCATGTGTTAAAGCATTCCCTGCTTCGCTCTGGTTTGCCTTTTTCATCAATGCCAAGAATATAGCTTGAGTTGTCCCAAAGAAAATTTGGTGCAATACCGCTCGAGCGTTTGACCGGTGCGGGCAGCGGCAGAGGCCTTGCGACCAGAGCTTTTTTCTTGCCGCGCTCAACCTCTCTCTTGAGCGAGACTACCTGCTCAAGTTCGCCGTCATCGTTTATATATAGAGCATAAGATATATTGGTATTGCTCCAGCCGGGTCTGTCAAGTTTTCCAAGGGAAACGAGGTCTTCATAATGCTCAACGAGAGCCTGTAAAATCATCCTATTACCTCCCCGCTATCACGAGTTGGAATCTCCAGCACCCCATCCTTCAGTTTTGCCCGGAAAAACAGCGGCGTAATATTCTCCGGGTCAGAATAGTCCATGTCCCAGAGCATATAACCCAAGTCAGTCGTTCCTTTCAGTTCCCTTGGGCAGGGTGGTAAAGCCTCACATTCTTTAAAATGTGCCGGAAACTCTCGACAGCCAAAATATGGCTTTGAATAAAATGCTCCTCGTTTTATCCGCCGCTTGATTATGTCTTGAAACTTGCCCGGATTGTCGCTCTCGGCAGCATTTTCTGTCATGCTGAATTTTGCGTCAATGACATAATGAACATCACGCAGCAGCATTGCAGCGCGCTGCTGGATGCACTGGAAACTTGCGATATACAATTCTCCTTTGCCCTGTTCCATCACTGTTTTGGCATTTCTTAAGTTAGCTCTGGTCATTACCTCGTTACGGCGTAGATTAGAAAACTTTATCGGTGCGCAAACATGTATACGCTGTATCTGATACTGCATACCGGGATGCCAAAATATTGATTCGAGCAGCCCTCGCGCGGCAGACGGAGTCATAACATCATAACTCACCCTCTCAGTCTTCATTTCCGGCCTTGTAAACAGGGCGTAATCGCCCCAGACCTCCAAAGAAATTGGCATGGCATTATCTCCTTTCTTTAATATTTGCCTTTATGCTTGTGTTATCTAAATAATGTTACAAAAAGATAACAATGTCAACAAATTTTAAATAATATATTTCATAAAATTCATCTTGCAATTTATGTGGATATATGTTACTATAATCTGGTCGTCGACTGTTATTCGATGTGGGTTGAAATATGAATTATATTATTTATGTGCTAAGGGGCGACAGACCATTCTGTCGCCCCTTCTCGTTCTATAAATACTATAAATAATCCGCTTTCCCATATTCAGCTTTTAGTGAAAGCCCAGTGTTATAGTCATACAAAGCCAAATTTGTCAAAATTGCTGCACCATTTTCTAACATTTCTATGTCACCCGCTTGATACAGCTCGCTAAAATGCTGCGGGTAAATCGACACACAATACTGACCAAGCGCGCGAAACAGTGCCCTGCTGTATTCACCACAGCGCAGCCTATGCACAAGCTCTCTTCCCTCGCCAAGCGGGATATACACAGTTTTTGTATCATTATCAATAAGATGAAATCTCTCAGAAATTTTCTTGAATGGCATCAATTCTTTTTCCGGTAGGCCAAGAATGTCCATTTTATCAAACGCTTCAACGCCTTTTAAGTCGCGCAGCTCTCTAAAATAGTAATTTATCGCCTCTGGGCTGTCTATTTCCATGTAAAGCGACAGAGAGCGTTTTCCTGCCTCAACAGGAATTTCAAACATTGGCAATACACGGGTATCGCTTTTAAAAATGCTCACAATGCTCTCTTCAGCAGGGCGCTTTCCCTCTCGGTTGCATCGGCCAGCGGCTTGAAGAATCGAGTCAAGCCCTGCCTCTTCCCGGAAAACGCGGGGAAAATCGACGTCAACCCCGGCCTCAATAAGCGATGTAGACACCACTATGCACGGCAAATTTTGTGCTAATCTATCGCGAATTTTTTCAATCACTGCCTTACGGTGAATAGGAAACATCAAAGTGGACAGATGAAAAACACCATCTCCATTAAGCATAGAGTAGATATCATATGCACTCTTGCGTCTATTGACAATACATAGCGCTTGCTTCTGCAGACTAATTTCTCTTGCTAAATCCTGAAAAGAAATTTTTCCTTCATTTTGAAAAATAACCCTTTTGAAGACATCAGTTTTAAGCCTTCCATGTGGGCACAGCTCAGTAATAGCTTGTCCTTGCAGAAATTCGTGGAACATTTCATCGAGTGCAGGCTGAGTCGCCGTGCATAAGACAGCAGAAACACCATAGCTCTTTACAAGCTGAGCAATGGCACACACGCAAGGTCGCAAATATGACACAGGCAGCATTTGTGCTTCATCAAATATAATGACGCTTTTTGCTAAATTATGCAGCTTTCTGCATTTGGATGGGCGGTTTGAAAAAAGGGATTCAAAAAATTGCACTGCCGTTGTCACTATTACAGGCATGTCCCAGTTTTCCGCAGCTCCGACGAGTCTTGCTTTCTCAGGATAAAGCTCATCATCAATGTCGTAAGTAACATTTGAATGATGCTCCAGCACATTGTGGCTACCGAAAATATTGCGGAACACCTTGGCATTCTGCTCAATTATAGATGTATAAGGTATTACATATATTATCCTGCGAAGACCGTTTACATGGGCATGGCGTAGAGCAAAAGCCATTGAGGCAATTGTTTTTCCGCCGCCGGTAGGTATCGTCAGGGTAAACAGTCCCGGTTTATGCATCTCGCCCTGCTTATAGCAATTTTCAAGCGCCTTACAGCGCTCATTGTTCAGGCCTGCCTTCGGAGGAAACCACGCTGCTGTATGCTCTAAAAGCAATTTTTCCATTGTCTCAACAGAAGCTACGCCACCACGCTCCGGCGCTTCTCCAGTCATAAATGCCTCTGTATCGAGAAAATCTGCATCTACAAGGCATGAATAGAGCATTCTTGTAAAAAACATCTCATCAAATGGTTTGGAAAAGCTCTGTCTGGGGCAGTTTGGCAGGCTAAGCTCTTGCTGCCATGCGTCATATTTTTCCAGCTTTCCCTGCGCTGCCCTTTTCATACGACCAATATATGTAGTCTCATCCGGGCTGTCGCCTTTACCTCCGCCATCGGGAATGCCGCCATGATGCCCAGCAACAGCAAATGCCACAGCATCCTGCCCAATCTTGCAGCATTCAGCTGCACCAGCGGTTGAGTGGTCGACCCTTTCCGTATTGCCTCGTAATCTACGCTGAAACGCGTCGGAATATTTGCCTAAATCATGCGCCAAACCTGCAAGCCTTCCATATTCCTGCGCGCCAAACGGCTCAGCAAATTTCTCGCAGAGCGCAGCTGTTGCGTTTAGATGTTCCAAATTGGTCTGCTCTCTGTTATCTTCGGAAGTATGCGCAATATACACCATGTTCTATCACCTCATTAGGCATTTCCGATGTCTTAAACAGGGCTGCATATGCAGCCCTGTTTCTCTCACTGTGTCATTATTTCAAATTCGTGCTCGTCGATTATGGGTATTCCAAGGCTTTCGGCTTTGGTGAGCTTGCTGCCGGCGTTTTCTCCGGCGAGGACATAGCTGGTCTTTTTCGACACTGATGAAGAGGTCTTGCCGCCGAAGCTCTCGATGATGGCGCTGGCCTCATCACGGGTATAGGTGCTGAGCGTACCGGTGAGGACAAAGGTGAGCCCCGCAAAGCGGCTGTCCTTTATCTCCTCGCTGCTCTCAAAGCTGACCCCGGCCTCGCGCAGTCTGTTGATAAGATGCTGCGACTGCGGCAGAGCGAACCACTCAATGATAAACTTTGCCGTGATTGCGCCGATATCGTCAATCTGAGTGAACTCCTGCTCCCCCGCCTCCATCAGCTCATCAAGGCTCTTGAAGTGGCTTGCGAGGGTCTTTGCAGCCTTCTGGCCGACCTGACGGATGCCAAAGGCGCAGAGAAGCCTTGAGAGCCCGGCCTGTTTGCTGTTTTCAAGCGCTTTCATTAAATTATCGGCTGACTTACTGCCCATGCGCTCAAGCCCGGCAACCTTCTCGGCGTCAAGATAATACAAATCCGCCGCAGAGTTTATAAGGCCGTTATCAATAAGGCTTTCACACACGGATATGCCCAGGCCTTCAATGTCCATCGCCTCGCGCGAGGCAAAATGGGCGATGTTTCTCAGCCGCTGGGCGGGGCACTCCGGGCTTGTACAGCGAAGCGCAACCCCGTCCTCGTCCCGCACGACCGGTGAGCCGCACTCCGGGCAGACACTCGGCATGACAAATGGCACGGAGTTCTCCGGGCGCTTTGCCTTGTTGACGGAGAGCACCTCGGGAATAATTTCCCCGGCCTTTTGCAAAAGGACAGTGTCCCCTATTCTGAGGTCAAGCCTGTCAATATTGTCCTGATTATGCAGCGTCGCGGCGGAGACAGTCGTCCCCGCGAGACGCACCGGCTCAACAATGACCTTTGGGGTCAAAACGCCGGTTCTCCCCACCTGCACAACGATGTCCTTGACAAGGCTCTCCTTCTTTTCCGGCGGATACTTGAAGGCGACCGCCCAGCGGGGTGCCTTGGCTGTGCTGCCAAGGCGCTGGCGTTGGCTTAGGGAGTTTATCTTGATGACAGCCCCGTCCATGTCATAGGGCAGGCTGTCTCGGTTTTCACCCAACCAGGTTATACGCTCAACGCAGTCCTGAATTTTATCAAAGCGGCGGTATTCCACCACGGGAAAGCCCATTTCACGCATGGCATCGAGCGTCTCGGCGTGGGTGGTGTACTCCCCCTCGGAGCTGTACTGCATGTTAAAGCAGATAATATCAAGGCAGCGCTGGGCCGCGACCTTTGGGTCAAGCTGGCGCATAGACCCGGCGGCGGCGTTGCGGGGATTGGCAAGCAGCGCCTCGCCCCGCTCTTGACGGCGGCGGTTCTGTTCCTCAAAAACAGACTTGGCCATATACACCTCGCCGCGGACGATGAGCCGCTCCGGGGCATTTTCAATGCGCAACGGCAGTGAGCGAACAGTGCGGAGGTTCTCCGTCACATTCTCGCCAATCTGCCCGTCACCGCGCGTCGCGCCGCGGACGAATACTCCGTTTTCATATTCAAGAGACATGGAAAGCCCGTCTATCTTCGGCTCAACCACATAGTCATGAGCCTCCGGGAGCAGGCCGTCCATCCGCTCACCAAAGCTGAACAGCTCCTCATAGGAAAACACGTCGCTCAGGCTCTCAAGCGGCACCTGATGCTGCACCTGCTCAAACTGGGAGAGCGGCACGCCGCCCACGCGCTGGGTGGGCGAATCGGGCGTTATGAGCTCCGGGTGCTCCGCCTCAAGCGCCTTAAGCCGCTGCATGAGCATATCATATTCATAGTCGGAAATCTCCGGCGAGTCGTACACGTAATAGAGCTTATTGTGCTTTTCAATCTCCCGGCGGAGCTTGACAATTTCTTTTTGAGTGTCCATATTCTTCTCCTATTTTCGCAGGTTAAAATATGTATCGGGGACTTGCCCCACAACTATGGTGTCCGCAATGAGCACCTGGGTGCGCACCTGGGTGCTCTCCTTGCCCCATGGGACAAGCACATCGGCATCAATGATAACGTCAAGACTAATCTGGTGCTTGGTCTGGTTGATGCCGGCGGTGATTATGCTGTTGTTAAACTCCACCCCGGAGGAGGTGAGCATGATGAGCTTCACGGGCACCTTCGGCCCTCTGCCCATCAAAAGGCTTATGCCTGTAAGATTGCCGCAGGGAATCTCCACCGTGAGCAAATCATTCTCCGCCGAGTCCGACACACGGGCCAGAATCTCAGCTGACAGGGCGTTTATATGGGCCATATTGGCGCTCACCGCCGTGACCTCTCCCCTGTCGTTTTTCTCCATAGTGACAAAATAATCCGCCGCGTAGCCGCCGCTGTCCATCACATCGGCGATGGTGGAGTTAATCTTCATCATCAGCACGTCGCTTGCGTCAGACACTGCGATATCCGTGGATATATTCTTCAGAAAGAGCGTGGCCGCGGCAAAAAACAGCAGCAGCATACCGCCCAGGAACAGCAGCAGTGCGCCGAGCCCCGCCCTGCCTGCGCGGGCAGGGGCGGAGTCCATGGAATAAACATAGGGGGCTTTTTTGAGTTTTCGCCTTAAATGCACGGGTTCACCTCCCCATGCATTATATGCTGTTTTTACTCCATCATTGCGCTGACAGCCATCATTATGCCCAGCTTGCCGGACTCATATGTAAGCCCGCCCTGCATATACACGATGTACGGCTCACGAATCGGCCCGTCTGCCGAGAGCTCAATGGATGAGCCCTGAATAAACGAGCCTGCCGCCATGATAACCGGGCAGTCGTACCCCGGCATCTGCCAGGGCTCGGGCGTGACATATGAATCCACCGGCGCGCCGGCCTGAATGCCAAGGCAAAAGCGCTCCATTTTCTCGGGTGAGCCGAGTTTTACCATCTGGATAATGTCTGAGCGCTTCTCATCCACCGTGGGGGAGCTGTCGATGCCCATTTCGTACATCATCGCCGCGCAGAAAACGGCGGTCTTGAGCGCCTGAGCAACGATGTGCGGGGCCATGAACAGGCCCTGATACAAAAGGCGGTTATTGCCAAGCGTTGAGCCGCACTCCCCGCCTATTCCCGGGCATGTGAGGCGCATGGCCGCGCGCTCAACAAGCTCCTTTTTTCCGGCCACATAGCCGCCGGTGGGAGCTATGCCGCCGCCGATGTTCTTGATAAGCGAGCCTGCCACAATATCCGCACCCACATGGGTCGGCTCAATTATATCCGTAAACTCACCGTAGCAGTTATCGACCATGATATTCGCGGCGGGGTTCACCTCGTGGACGGCGGCGCATATCTCGCCTATCTCCTGCACGGTCAGCGCCTTGCGCGAGGCATAGCCTCTTGAGCGCTGGATAATCACCGCGCTGACGCTGGGCTTTGCCGCGGCGGCCCTGATGGCCGGGATATCAGGCAGACCCTCACCATCGAGGTCAACCTCCGCGTAATTCACGCCGTAGAACTTGAGCGAGCCGAAAGCGTCCCCGCTGATGCCGAGCGCCTGACGCAGGGTGTCATAGGGTGTGCCGGTGACGGAAAGAATAGTCTCCCCCGGCTTTGCCAGCGCGAAAAGTGCCGTCGTCAGGGCGTGAGTCCCGTTTACAAAGCCGATGCGCACAAGGGCGGCCTCGGCGTTAAAGAGGCGGGCGTATATCTTGTCAAGCGTCTCGCGACCCAGATCATCATAGCCGTAACCGGTAGTTCCGGCAAAGCAGGCATCAGACACTTTAAACTCCTGAAATGCCTCCATGACCCGCAGGGTGTTCTGCTCCGCAACCACTTCAATCTCGGCAAAGCGGGCTCGGCAGCGCTCCTCGGCGCGGCGGGCCATGACGAATACTTCCGGTTTAATATCTGCAATTTTCATTATTTCAGCTCCATTATAAGTTTCTTAAAGTGTTTGCCCCGCTCTTCAAAGTTTTTGAAGCGGTCAAAAGAGGCGCAGGCCGGTGAAAACAGGACAATGTCCCCCGCCTCCGCGCCATTGGCGGCAGCAAGGACGCACTCGTCAAAGTCGTCAATCATCTCTATTTTGAGGCCGCTGCCCGAGTAACAGTCAGACGCGAGAATGGCGGTATGTATCTTCTTGGCCGTCGCTCCGGTGAGGTAGACGCGCTTTGCCATGCGGCACAGCTCATCCCCAAGCCCGTCAAAGGGTATATGCTTATCATAGCCCCCGGCAATGACAATGGGCTTTGTTTTCATAGCGCGCAGGCCGTTAATCGTCCGCGTTGGGCTTGAGCCAATGGAGTCGTTGATAAATGTCACACCGCGCAGCTCACGCACAAACTCCAGGCGGTGCTCAACGCCGCCAAAGCTGCGCGCAACGCTGCGGCAGGCTTCATCATCGGCAAGGCCCTCAACCGCGGCAAAGGCCGCAAGATAGTTGAGAACATTATGCTCTCCGGGAAGCTTTATCTCCGAAACCGGCATTATCTCGTGGCACACGCCGTTGGCAGCCCGGCAAATCACGCTATCCCTGCACATTGTGCCGTTACTGACGGTATTTTTATCGGAAAACCAGCTTATTCTGCCCTTGGCAAAGCTGCGGTAATACTCGCTGTGCTCATCGTCAAGATTCAGCACCAGAGTGTCATTCTCGCTCTGGGCGGAATAAATCGCGCGTTTGGCGTCTATGTAATCCTGAAAATCCCTGTGCTTATCCAGATGGTTCGGAGAGAGATTGGTTATCACCGCCACATCCGGGTGGCAGCGCATGCTGTGCAGCTGGAAGGAGCTGAGCTCCAAAACGGCAATATCGTCCGCGTGGATATCCGGTGTCTCGCAAAGGAGCGGGTGGCCGATGTTGCCGCCGAGATGCACCCTGTACCCCGCGGCCTTGAGGATTTCGGAAATAATAGTCGTGGTAGTGGTTTTGCCGTCGCTGCCGGTGACGGCGATTATTTTGCACGGGCAGATGAAGAAAAACGCCTCCATCTCAGAGGTAATAACGCTGCCACGGGCTTTTGCGGCCATAAGATGCTCGTCAAAGGGCATGAGGCCGGGAGTGCGGAAAATGATGTCCTGATTCAGCCCTTCAAGATAGTCCTCCCCTAACTTGAGCTTTGCGCCGAGGTTTTTAAGAAGCTCCCCCTCCTCACCAAGCTCTTCAAACGAGCGCCTGTCGCAGGCGGTGACGGAGCAGCCGTTTTTAAGCAGCAGCTCAATGAGCGGGGCATTGCTCACGCCGATGCCGATAACGGCGATGGTCTTATCTTTAAGCGAGGAGATGTATTCATCCAGTGTCATAAAATCACCTCTCATTTTTTCTGAATTTATATTATAAAGCTTTCAGCTCTTCTTTACAAGAAAATTTATTGACTTGCGCGTGCAAATTGAGTAAAATAGCGCTCAGTAGACTGAACGACCGCGGGCGAAGGGCGAAAGCCCTCGCATGAGGAAAGTCCGGGCTCCACAGGGCAAGAATAACGGGTAACGCCCGCCAGGGGTGACCCTCGGACAAGTGCAACAGAGATATACCGCCGCGCTCGCGCGGTAAGGGTGGAAAGGCGAGGTAAGAGCTCACCCGTGCTATGGAGACATAGTCACGCTGTAAACTCTATTCGGAGCAACACCGTGGGAGAACATATGGCCTGCCCGGCCGTTCTCAGGAGGTGGCTTGAGCCTGCCGGCAACGGCAGGCCTAGATAGATGGTCGTTAAAACAGAACCCGGCTTACAGGTCTGCTAAATAAAAAGGCCCCCTCGAGGGGCCTTTTTATTTAACAATTATTTTATACAAGGCAGGCCCCCCCTCGTGCTCCCCTGCTGCTCAATAAATATTGCATTACAGAATAGTTTTAGAAACCTGTTACTCAAAAAAATTGACCCCTTTCGGGGTCAATTTTTTCATAATTTTAGTGCTGCTCGCAGTTGATGACTATCTTGCAGATATTCTCGCCGTTGAGCATCATGTTCAGCGCCTTCTCTATCTCGCTCAGGGGCAGTCTGTCGGTGACCATGCGGTCAAGGTGCAGCTCGCGCCAGTTGTCGGCGACGAACTTTGTGCCGAGCTCAAACTCCTCCTGAGTGTACAGGCGGTTACCGATGAGTGTCTGCTCCTTGAAGGAAACCTTGCCGATGATGAACTTATACTCATCGCCGGAGAGGTTGAGGCTCATCATCTTACCGCCGCAGCGGCAGAGGTCGGGCATCATGAGGGTGGGGCCGGGGGCTCCGGAGGTGTCAAACACGACATCAAAGCCACCGCCGCCGGTAACCTCACGCATGAGGTCCATAGCGTCGGTCTGGGCGGGGTTGATGGTCTCAATGCCCATGGACTCGACAAACTGACGGCGCGGCTCGTTAATCTCGGAGACGATAACGCGGCTTGCGCCCCAGGCTCTTGCAAAGATGGCGATGTAAAGGCCCACAGCAGCGCCGCCGGAGATAAACACGGTGTCGCCCTTCTGGATCTTGCTGGTCATCATCACATGGTAGCCGACGGCGAAAGGCTCGGAGAGGATGGCAACATCGTCCGGCATATCGTCGGGGACGGCGACGAGCTTGTCCACGCCGACCTTGGTGTACTCAGCAAAGCCGCCATCGACATGGATACCGAGGAGCTTGAGGTTCTCACAGACGTGGCCGAGGCCGCGCTTGCAGGCGGCGCACTTGCCGCAGGAGATGATGGGGTTCATAAGAACTCTCTGGCCGACCTTGAACTTGCCGTTGTAGCCCTCGGGCAGAGTCTCGATAGTGCCAAGGATCTCATGGCTGAGAACGGTGGGGACGGTGGCGGTCATGTGCTTGCCGCGGTAAACAACGATATCAGAACCGCAGACACCGGCGAGCTTCACCTTTATCAGCGCTTCATTCTCGCCCGGGGTGGGGATGTCAATATCGCACAGCTCGAGGTCGAGCCAGTTTTTAAGTACAGCTGCTTTCATTGCTGTCCGCCTCCGTTTCAGGGCTGCTTGCCGATGTAGGCAAGGATGCCGCCGTCAACATAGAGGATGTGGCCGTTGACGAAGTTGGAAGCGTCGGAAGCGAGGAACACAGCGGGCCCTATAAGGTCGTCGGCATCACCCCAGCGGGCAGCGGGGGTCTTGGCAATGATGAACTGGTCAAAGGGATGACGGCTGCCGTCGGGCTGAATCTCGCGCAGAGGCGCGGTCTGGGGGGTGGCAATGTAGCCGGGCCCAATACCGTTGCACTGGATATTATACTCGCCGTACTCGGAGCAGATGTTCCTGGTGAGCATCTTCAGGCCGCCCTTGGCAGCGGCGTAGGCGGAGACGGTCTCTCTGCCGAGCTCGCTCATCATGGAGCAGATGTTGATTATCTTGCCGTGGCCCTTCTTGATCATGCCGGGGATAACGGCCTTCGCTACGATGAAGGGGGCGACAAGGTCAATGTCCACGACCTGACGGAAGTCCTCAGTGGGCATGTCGAGCATGGGGACGCGCTTGATGATACCGGCGTTGTTTACAAGAATGTCGATAGTGCCGAGGTCGCGCTCAATATTGGCAACGAGCTCCTTGACATCCTCTTCCTTGGTGACATCGGAGAAATAGCCCTTAGCGTCAATGCCCTCGGCGGCGTAGGCGGCCAGCGCCTCTTCCATGTGCTTCTCGCCGCGGCAGTTGAAAGCTATCTTGGCACCGGCGGCGGCAAGGCCCTTCGCGATTGCAAAGCCTATACCATAGGCGGCACCGGTAACGAGAGCGACCTTGCCCTCAAGTGAAAACTGTTTTGCAATATCCATTGTTTTATTCTCCTTTTATATGCTTTAACGCTGAACTCTGCCGGTGCCGTCGCCGCCCATGAGCTTTTCAACATCGGAAGCGCCCACGCGGTTAAAGTCACCGATAATGCTGTGCTTGAGGCAGGAGGCCGCAACCGCGAACTCCAGCGCCTGCTGCTTGTTGTCATAGTTGTTGAGGCCGTATATAAGGCCGCCGGCAAAGCTGTCACCGCCGCCGACACGGTCAATAATATCGCGGATCTCATACTTCTTGGAGACATAGAAGTTGTCGCGGTCATTGAGGCAGGCAGCCCAGCCGTTCCAGTCGGCGCTGTGGCTCTCGCGCAGGGTGATGGCAATCATCTTCATGTTGGGGTAAGCGGCAAGAACCTTGTCGCCCAGAGCCTTATACTTGGCTCTGTCAAGCTCACCGGACTCGACATTGACATCGACGGTGATCTCGAGGGACTTCTGCACATCCTCCTCATTGGCGATGGCAACATCCACGTAGTTTGCAAGCTCTCTCATGACCTCGGCAGCCTTCTTGCCGTACTTCCAGAGGTTCTTGCGGTAGTTGAGGTCGCAGGAGACGGTAATGCCGCGCTTTTTCGCTTCCTTGACGGACTCAAGGCTCAGCTCCATGGCGCTCTCGGAGATAGCGGGAGTGATGCCGGTGATATGGAACCAGTCAACGCCCTCAAGGGCCTTGTCCCAGTCAATGTCGCCAGGCTTTGCAAGGGCGATGGCGGAGTAGGCTCTGTCATAGACGACCTTGCTCGGCAGCTGGTTTGCGCCGCCCTCGAGGTAGTAAATGCCAAGTCTGCCCTCGCCGCGGACTATACGCTTGGTGTCAACATTGAAGCGGCGCAGCTCCTTGATGCACTCCTCAGCAATGGCGTTGTTGGGCAGAACGGTAAGAAAGCTCACATCCTGACCATAGTTTGCAAGAGAGACTGCCACATTCGCCTCGCCGCCGCCAAAGGTGGCCTCGAGCATGGGGCTCTGGAAGAAGCGCTCATGGCCGGGGGCCTTCAGGCGGAGCATGATCTCGCCAAATGTCATAAATTTCATTGTTCGTTCCTCCTAAATAATTAAATTACTTCTGGAGCAGATGAATTGCAAAGCCGCCGAACTCGTCCTTGAGATAAACGGCGTTTATCTTGTCGCCCTTGCGCTTTGCAGTGTCCATATCGACAACAAAGCCGCGGCGCTCAAGCTCTTCAATGGCCATATCCATTCTGTTGGTGCGCACGGCGACGTGGCCGTTTGCGCCGAGGTACCTGGTCTTCATTATCTCAAAGCCGGTGCCGGCAAAGTTGGAGGAGTTGCCCTCCTTGACGGCAAAGCCGAAGGCCTTGTTAAGGCTCTTGCAGACATTGAGGGACTCGTCAGCGTCATTGCAGTTTACGCCGACATGGGCAAGCTCAAAGCCCAGCATACCGGCTCTTGCGGCAAGGCACAGCTCGGTGATCTTGTCAAAGTTGCCTGCGGCGATATCGGCCTTGGGGCAGATCCAGCTGCCGCCCACGGCGTGGACATAGGGGCTGGCCGCAAACTCGCCGATATTGTCGTTATTGACGCCGCCGGTGGGGATGAACTTGATGCCGCCGAAGGGCCCTGCAAGAGCCTTCAGCGCGGTAAGGCCGCCATAGACATTGGCGGGGAAGAACTTGAGAACCTTCAGGCCGCGCTTCATGGCCGCCATGATCTCGGTAGGCGTGACGCAGCCGGGGGTGACGGCAACATTGTTTTCAACGCACCATGCAACGACCTCATCGTCATATCCGGGGGCAACGATGAACTTCGCGCCGCACTCAACGGCCAGCTTGCACTGGTCAAGGGTGATGACCGTGCCCGCGCCGACGAGCATGTCGGGGCATTCTTTTGCAACCGCGCGGATGCTGTCCGCGGCAGCGGCGGTGCGGAAGGTGATTTCCATGACATCAACGCCGCCGGCGAGCAGAGCCTTCGCGGTGGGGACAGCGTTGGCGGCATCATCCAGCACGACCACAGGGACTACGCCGGAGTTTGCCAGTCTTTTAAGAACATCCATTATAAGTTCTCCTTTTCAATAAGAATTGTTGCCGTTTGGCAAAAGATAGTTTATAATGATAAAAAAACTTTGGGGTGAAGAGCATGGATAAGCAGAGCGTTTTAAGCTCCATCGAGGGAATTTATCAGGACAGCGCCATAAGAGAAAGAAGCTTTTACCCGGAATTCCGGCGCCAGTGGGACGCGGCCTTCAAGCGTGTTCTTGAAAGCGATGTGTCATACCTGCCGGAGAATAAGGCCGCGGTATATACCGTCCGCCACAGCTTCGGCGGCTTCGAGCTGGAGCTTAATTTTGACCAGCTGAAGATTGCCGACTGGTACCAGCGGGAGGTCTCCCGCCGCAGCAAGCAGATTTTCACGCCAAAGCGCATAAAGCGCAGCCGCAGCGGCACATTGAGCTTTCATGACTCGATATGCACCTATGACAAGGATGCTCCCGAGCCGGCGCTCGATGAGGGAATACGCAACATTGTCGCCTGCGCTCTGCCCGGCCTTCCGCCGGAGCTGCGCATTGTTTACGGCAACAAGTGGGTCGACGGAAAGTTCAATCCTTTCCTGCAAAGCTCCCTGTCGCTTTTCCTGATAAACACGGACTATGTCCCCGCCTTTTTGGGCAGCCCCTTGGAGGTGGTGCTTTACCTTTTTCTGATGGACTGCTGCATAATCAAGGAGGATCACGAAAAGGTCAAGGATGAGGAGCTTCAAAAGCTGCTGCACATCTTTCGCCCATCGCCTATGCTGAGGATAAAGGGAATAGTTTGAAAATCCGGTCACACAGCTCTGATTAAAAATCAGAGCTGTGTTTTTCTATTTCTCAGCGCAGCGCGTCTATGGGGAAGTTGTCCATGTCGTCAAAGGCCTGGTTCTCGCCGCCCATCGCCCATATAAAGGTGTAGTTGGAGCTGCCGCAGCCCGCGTGCAGCGACCAGGAGGGAGAGATGACCGCCTCATAGTTCTTCATGACGATATGCCTTGTCTGCTGGGACTGGCCCATCAGATGAAGGACAATACCGTCCTCAGGGAGGTTGAAGTAGGTGTAAATCTCCATTCTGCGCTCATGGGTGTGGGGCGGAACGCTGTTCCAGACGCTCCCCTCCTCAAGCTGAGTAAGGCCCATGGAGAGCTGGCAGGTCTCAAGCACATCGGGGTGGATGAACTGGTTGATGACGCGCTTGTTTGCGGTCTCGGTGCTGCCGCAGGGGCGCTTGTTGGCGTCCTTAATGGAGATAAAGGTGGTCTTGCAGACCTTGTGCGCCGGGGCGGAGACAAGATAGAACCTTGCGGGGTTTGCGCTGTCATTGCTGCCGAAGACGACGTTCTTCGTCTCCTTGGCGATGTACAGGCAATCCTCAAAGCCGAGCTCATAACGGGTGCCGTCAGCCTCAATCCAGCCTGCGCCGCCGAGGTTAAAGACGCCCGCTTCCCTGCGCTCGAGGAAATAGTGCGTGCCGAAGTTTGCCCAGATGTCAATGTCCTTGTCGATGGGGACAATTTCATTCACGGGCATGATTCCAAGCACGACCATGCGGTCCACATGGGAGTACACCGCCTGCACCGTGTCGGGCTGGTAGAGGTTCTGGATAAGAAACTCATCACGCAGCTCCTCGGTGGTGTAGCGCTTGACATCATTGGGGTTAGCTGAATAACGAATATCCATAGTCTTTCACACTTTCTGCGTCAGATGGAAAGCAAAGCCTGCGATTTCGGTATTGGCGTAAATCAGCTTGAGCTTTCCATTGTCGTCGTACTGGGCGGAGCTTTCGTCAAACTCGATGCCCTTGCTCTCAAGCCACTTTCTCGCGCCGGGAGCGTCACTTGTGCCGATGGCAAAGTGGCCATGCTTACCGCGGAAGGGCTTTTTCATAATTTCAAACTGCTCGTTGGCAAAGAAGGAGCCGTCCGTCTCGCGGAGGGGGAAGTCGAAAAGCTCAGCCATGAGCTTGGCGGTCGCAGTCCCCTCCTGTGCATCGGCGGAGTTTATGCCAAGGTGCAGAAGTTCAAAACCAAATGCTTTAGCGTTCATTCAAATACCTCCTCAAATCAGGCCAGGCCCAGGGCGTTGGGGATAAACATGGACAGCCACGGGACATAGGTGATGAGCAGCAGCACAAGCAGGATGACCGCGAAGAACGGCAGCAGCATACGGATGATCTGCTCTATCTTCACGCCGTGGGTGCGGCAGCCGGCAAAGAGGATGGCGCCGACGGGCGGGGTCAGAGTGCCGACGCAGAGGTTCATAATCATCATAAGACCGAAGTGAACCGGGTGCATGCCCCAGGTCTGCACGATGGGCAGGAAGATGGGGGTGAAGATAAGCACGGCGGGAGTCGGATCCATGAAGCAGCCGATGATGAGCAGGATAACGTTCATTATCAGCAGGATGATAACCGGGCTGTTGGTCAGGCCGAGGATGGCGTTTGCAACAAGAGCGGGAATCTTGGTGTAGCTCATGACATAGCCCATGATACCGGAAACGCAGACCAGATACTCGATAACGGCAGTGGTCTTGACGCTGCTGAAGATGATGCCGGGCAGATCCTTGAGCTTGATGTTTTTATAAATGAAGCTGAGGATGAGCGCATAGGCGACGGCGATGGCAGAGCCTTCTGTGGCGGTGAAGATGCCGCCCAGAATACCGCCGATAACAACAACTATCATCAGCAGGCTGGGGATGCCGTCCCACAGGGTCTTCATGACGAACTTGAAGGTGTAGTGATCCTTGGAGACATAGCCGCGTCTCTTTGCCATGATGCCGGCAACGATCATGCAGGCAAGACCCCAGAGGATACCGGGAACATAACCCGCCATGAACAGCGCCGCGATGGAGACAGAACCGGCGACCGTGGAGTAGACGATCATGATGTTGCTGGGGGGGATCATCATGCCGGTCGGGCCGGAGGCGATGTTGCAGACGGCTATGTATTCATCAGAATAGCCCTCTTCCTTCTCAAGAGGCCCAAGGATGCCGCCCATTGCGACAGCAGCCGCAACGCCCGAGCCGGACATTGCGCCGAAGAGCATATTGGCGACGATATTGGTCTGGGCAAGGGAACCGGGGAGCCTATGCGCAACCAGCTGTGCGCAGCCCACAAGGCGCCGGGCGATTCCGCCGCTGTTCATCAGGTTACCCGCCAATACAAAGAACGGGATAGCCAGCAGCGAGAAGGAGTTGACGCTCTGGAACATCTTCTGAGCGGCAACCATCATAGAGCCGGAGTTGGGCATGATGATGAACACGGCGGCGGCAGAGCCGATACCTATGCTAAGACCGATAGGAAAGCCGACCGCCAGGGTCACAAATATAAGGACGACCATCACAACGCCCGCAAGAGCAGTAGTAGTCATTATTCACTTACCTCCCATCATGCGGTTCCGGAGAGCTCGTCTCCATGGGTGCGTTTGCCTATCTTATAGTTGTCAACGCATTTGAAGCAGTTATAAACTGCATAGAACAGCGTCACAATGCCAGTGATGGGAAGTGAGCAATAGAGGATCGACTTGGAAATTCCAAGCTGCGGGTCGACCTGGGGCGCGCTCTTCATGGTGTAAAGGTATCCGCCGTAAACGCAGACAACAGCGATAAACGCAAAAAGCGCCACATTGGTGATTATCTCAACGATCATGTAAGTCTTGGGGGAGAATTTATCTTTGATTATGTCAATGGTCAGATGCTCACGGCTGCCATAGACATAAGCGCTGCCAAACATTATCATCCAAACGAAAAGATACTGTGAGGTGATTTCGGAAAATGCGCTGGGGGCGTTGAAAACATAACGGGTGACGACCTGATACACGACCAGAATAGTCATAACGCAGAGGATGATCGTGCTTATGATCTCAAAAATTTTATCGATCACATTTTTGACTTTAGTAAGACCAGCCACGGAGAAACCTCCTTTTGTGTTAAAGTGGATTTAGTCCTCTCTTTTTGTAAACGGCGATTTAATCAGCGTTTACTCTTTTAGCAGAAGTGGCCCACAGCAATGCCGTGGGCCACTATTAGCCTTGATGGAATTGGATTAGCGCTCGGAAACTATGATGTCGTAGACAGCCTTGGTCATGTCGTTGCGGTTGGCAACATCGTCGATCAGGGAAGCGCAGGCCTCCTGGAAAGCGGGGACATCGGCCTCGGTGATGGTGACGCCGTTCTCGATGGCCTTTGCCTCGTAGTCGGCGCGCAGCTCAGCGCAGAGGTTGAACATATAAGCGATGGACTGGTTGCAGATATCCTTCAGGGCAGCCTGGTCTTCCTCAGACATAGCGGCGAGAACATCGTTGGCAATGCACAGCTCATCGGGGATCATCAGATGGCCGGTGAGGTTGTAGTAAGGAGCAACTTCGTACTGGAAGAGGTCAACATAGGTGATGATGTTGTTCTCAGCACCGTCGAGAGTACCGGTCTGGATGGCGGAGTAAACATCGCCCTGAGCCATGGCAACACCGTCAGTGCCGCCAGTCATGCAGTTCATCATCTTGATGCAGGTGTCAGAACCCATGACGCGGATCTTCATGCCGGCGCAGTCAGCAGGAGTGACAACAGCCTTGTCGCGGGTGTAGAGGTTGCGGGCGCCGAGGGAGTAGTTGGAGAGAATGGTGAAGCCCTGAGCCTCGGTCTCAGCGTAGAGGTCAGTCAGCTTGCCGGACTCGAACACCTTCTGCTGGTGCTCGATGCTGTCGTAAACATAGGGAGTGCCAAGGATGGCGAAGTCGGGGCAGTAGGTCTCAACGATGGAGTTAGCAACGAGAGCCATGTCCAGAGTACCCATGACGACCTGCTCAAGAGTCTGAGCCTGGTCACCGAGCTGAGCATCGGGATAAACCTCGATGGTGTAACGGCCATCGGTGGCCTCGAGCAGCTGCTCACCGATCCACTGAAGAGTCTGGGCCTCAGGGTTGGTGATGGTCTGGTTGAAGGCGCACTTGAGAACGATGGTGTCTGCGGGGGTTTCGCCCTCGGCAGGTGCCTCAGCAGGAGCCTCAGCGGGAGCCTCGGAAGCGGCGGGGGCTGCAGTCTGGCCGCAGGCGCACAGTGCGAACACCATGACAACGGCAAGAAGCAGTGCGAGAAGTTTGCTTACTTTCATTTTTTAAGTCCTCCTTAAAATTTTATTGTCAACGGCATTTTGCCGGACAAAACATATTGTTCTCCTCCATACGGGATCGGATTTCGGGAGGTGTGAATAAAACGCAGCTGCCGGGTTAACGGCTTATCATGTCTGCACTTGCAGACATGATTAAGAGCCCGAGCTCTTAAAAAATTTATTTCGTGGGTAATTTTTTGTTTATCGGTTTCGGAAACCGGTAAACGAAATTTGTATAAAAACTGGGGCAAAACTGCCCTTAGCTTTTATCATTTTTGAATTTACCCGTTTTCGGGATGGATGTTTATCGGTTTCGGAAACCGGTAAACAAAGTTTCAATAAAACATGGGCAATTTATTGCCCTGAAAATTTTAATCGGACTTTATCGTTGAACCGCGGACGATGATTACAGAGGGAAGCTCTATCTGAACAGGAGGCGCATCCTCTCCCCTGCTGCCTGTCATTCTTTCAATCAGGAGCTTAGCTGAATCCTCGCCCAGCTGTCTTGTCGGCATGGAGACGCATGTAATACCGGAGGGGTGCAGCTGAATCCAGCTCCAGTCATCAAAACCGCACAGGCCGAAAAAGCTGCTGAAGCCATAGCCGAGGGAATTAAGCGCAAGCATGACGCGCTGAGTCGTAACACCGTTTACGGTGAGTATCGCGATGCGCTCACCCGGGTGGGCCTGACGAAAAGCCTCAATCTGCCTGCGGCAGCTCTCCTCGTCGGTTTTATCAAAAACATACTGCTCAACCGGCACACCGGGGTAGAAATCATTCATTGCGTCACAGTACCCCGCGTATCGGAGAATACGGGGAGTAATCTGCTTATTGCCCTCCGTGAAGAAGCCAACTCTCTCGTAGCCATATTCCTTCAGGAGTTTTACGCAGTCATACGCGGCCTTGCGGTTTTGCGCCGTGACCGAGTCAATCTCTTTGCACGAGACAAGGCCTCTGTCCGCCAGCACAACGGGAATCCCCTGTTTTTTCAGTTCAAGAAACAGCTCCTCATTGCCGCCGGAGGTATTGACTATAAGCCCGTCCACCCTGTTGTCGACAAAGCTTTTTATCGCCATGCGCTCTTTTTCGGGGTCATCATTACAATCGGCGAAAAGAACCTGATAGCCCGCCGCCTCACATGCACCCATAATACCCTTCAGCAGCACCGCGGAAAAGGGGCTGCTAATATCGCCTATAACGCAGCCGACAAGCATTGCGCGGCTTGCTTTGAGGCGCTGGGCCGTGCGGTTAGGACTGTAATCGAGCTCTTCAATCACCGCTTTTATGCGCTGCCTCGTGGCGATGGATATGTTATCATATTTCCCGTTAAGAAAACGCGAAACCGTTGTTTTGGAAACGCCGCTTTTAGCGGCCACATCAGAAATTGTTGCTTTTTTCTCAGAAGGCACTCTGTATTAACCCTCACGCTTACCCGGGCCAGAATACTGCCCGTCATCATTTCACGTGGATACTACCACATAATGGGCTGCACTGTCAATAATTAGTGTTGTACACACAAATTTTTATTGATTTCCAATAAAAACCCGAGGCGGATTTTAGCTTTTTTCACCAAGAAATCCGCCCTGTTCAATCATCAAATCCGGTTGTTGTCAATCGGTGTTCTGGCAGAAAAGGCATCCACCATGCTGTCGTCATAGAATCTGTAATTTTTCTTGCCGCTGCGCTTTACTGAGTAGAGCGCTTTATCCGCGCACTCGAGCAGCTGCTCATAGTTCTCGCCGACCTTTTCAGACTCTGCAACACCCATGCTGATTGAAAGCTCAAACTGCTCAAGCCGCCCCACAAGCGAATTGTAAATACGCTTTATGACAGGCTCAAGCTCCGCCTTGTACTGCATGAAAATCAGAAATTCATCCCCGCCTATACGCGCGGCGATGTCCCCGGTGCGGATGGAGCTTGTGAGCTTTTTTGCAAGATGAATAAGCGTCTCATCGCCAAAGCTGTGGCCGAAGGTGTCGTTGGCTTCCTTAAAATAGTCGATATCAAGCATAACAAGAGCAAATTTTGCTCCCGGAGCGCTATTCATGCGGCTGATAATCTGCTTTCTGGCGCTCTCCCTGTTGAAAAGCCCCGTAAGCGTATCTCTGGTGGCCAAATCCTCAAGCTCCTGCTGCTTCTCCAGAAAATCGTTTATATCAATGGTCTTGCCAACAATACTGCGCAGCGCACCTGTC
>ULWX01044634.1_pt1 | contig 20678 bp, 20 predicted proteins | sample 1960851 | NCBI WGS metagenome assembly ULWX01 (sample SAMEA4835826, study PRJEB28245) | human gut metagenome | biome: gut microbiome; material: fecal sample | place: Denmark | collected 2008 | reverse complement strand
CGTCGGCGATATGGACGAGGTCTGCGACGCGATGCTCGAAGTGCTCAAAGCGAAAGCAGAATGACGCAGAATATGCGCGCCGACTCATTAAAAACGGAAAAGACTCGCTTTGTGAGGGATGTGAAAGCGAAAGCCTGCCGCTGTGGAGCTGCTCCGCAGCGGCTTTTTTCACGAAAAAACACGCTGCCGCGTTCCAAAAACAAGGGATGCTGCACTTCGCTGTTTGGATGTGCATAATCTCCCCGGCGATGCAAACACTAACAGCGCAAGAATCTTGGAAAAAGGAGCAAGAAATATATGAAAGCAACCGGTATCGTGAGAAGGATCGACGATCTCGGCCGCGTGGTCATTCCCAAGGAGATTCGCCGCACCATGCGCATCCGCGAAGGCGACCCGCTGGAGATTTATACGGATAAGGACGGCGAGGTCATTTTTAAAAAGTATTCCCCGATCGGGGAGCTGTCGGAGTTCGCGGTGCAGATTTGCGATTCCCTGCACAAGACCACGGGCGGCATCGCCGCCGTGTGCGACCGCGATTCGATCATCGCCGTGGCCGGCGGCGGAAAGCGCGAGCTGCTCGACAAGCGCATCAGTCCGGAGTTGGAGACGCTCATGGAGACGCGCGGCCTCTACAGTGCGGAAGGCGGCGTTTGCACGGTGCCCGCAGCCGATGGGGACGACCGCTTTTGTGTTGCCGTCGCCGCGCCGATTCTGGCCGAGGGCGACGTGATGGGCTGTGTGACGTTTCTCACGCCCAAGGACGGCGCCCCCGCAGGCGAGACGGAGGAAAAGCTTGCAATGGCGGTTTCAGGATTTCTCGGCAAGCAAATGGAAAGCTGAAAAAATCGGGCGTGTGCAGCTGCACACGCCCGATTTTTGCGTGATAAAACGCCCCCGGATGGTTAGGCCGGGGGAGATTTGAACGCCGGAACGCCGGCGGACACTTTCAGAAGCGCAGAACCATAGAGCCGGAGACGCAGCGCTATGGAGGAGATATGTAAGATAACGGTAAGAGTAAGGGTAAAGGTAAAGAGAGATCAAACGCTGTCAATCTCCGAACGGAGCACTCCGCTGCTGAAAGCTGGTAGTTGCAGTTTAGTCCATTCTGCCAGCGCCGTCAAGTAGAAAAACGACATTTTTTTCACATTTTTGAAGCGTTCGGGAATGTTTTGCATCGATTTGCCGCAAATTGCGGATATTGTACAACAAGATGGGAATTTTTTGTCTAAAATTCGGGTTGTTCTTCGCGGCAAATTCAGATAAAATAAAACGAGCCCGCATCCGTGCGGGAAACCATCCGAGAGGAGATCTGAAATTATGACCGTATTGGTAACCGGCGGCATGGGCTACATCGGCAGCCACACGTGCGTGGAGCTGCTGGAGCAGGGCATGGACGTCGTGATCGTAGATAATCTGGTCAACAGCAGCGCGGAGGCCGGGCGGCGCGTCGAGCAGATCACCGGCAAGTCCGTCACGTTTTATCAGATCGACGTGCGTGACCGCGAAAAGCTCGATCAGGTGTTTGAGAACCACCCCATCGACTGCGTCATCCACTTCGCGGGACTCAAGGCGGTGGGCGAATCCGTCGCAATGCCGCTGGAGTATTACGACAACAATCTTGGCTCTACGATCACGCTCTGCGAAGCGATGCGTGACCACGGCGTGAAGAAGATCATCTTCTCCTCCTCCGCCACGGTCTACTCCGGCGACAATGAGATGCCGCTGTACGAGACGTCCAGAACCGGAAACTGCACAAATCCCTACGGCTGGACGAAATATATGTGCGAACAGATCCTGCGCGACTATGTTGTGGCCGACCCCACGTGGTCGGTGGTGCTGCTGCGCTACTTCAATCCCGTCGGCGCGCATGAGAGCGGCCTCATCGGCGAGGACCCACGCGGCATCCCGAACAACCTCATGCCCTACATCTCGCAGACGGCGATCGGCCGGCGCGAGTGCCTGAACATCTTCGGCAACGACTACGACACGCCGGACGGCACCGGTGTGCGCGACTACATCCATGTCGTCGATCTGGCGCGCGGCCACGTTGCCGCCATCACGTACATGGACGGGCACCCCGGCGAGTCCGTGTTCAATCTCGGCACCGGCAAGGGCTACAGCGTGCTCGATATGGTGCACGCCTTCGAATCGGCCAACCACGTGAAGGTGCCCTACCGCTTCACTGCCCGCCGTCCCGGCGACCTGCCCACCTGCTACGCCTGCCCGGACAAGAGCGCACAGGTGCTCTCGTGGCGCGCGCAGTACAATCTGGAGGATATGTGCCGCGACAGCTGGAACTGGCAGACAAAGAATCCGAACGGCTACGGCGGCTGAACGGGCGCGCTCCGTTTTGCTTCCGCCCTTGGCGAAAGCTGCACATCCGCTTCCCCGTTCATCCTTTCAAATCCGAAACGAGGTTTCGGATTGGGGGGGGACGAGGCAACGAACGCGCTCCGTTCCGCGTCCGGCTTGTGATTTAGACAACACTGGATGCCACCCACTTGTGGGTGGCGTCTTTGCGTGCAAAAGACGAACAAGAGATCTTATGGTAACTTTCACAAAAATCGGGGAAAGCAGTTGACACGAAACACAAGATATTGTATCATGAACCCGCTAAAGACACAAAATCGGCAATGAAGACGCAAAATGTTGTGGTAGGAATAGAAAGGGAGAAGCTATGAAGATCATCAAGCGAAACGGCTCGGAAGTGTCGTTTGACATTACAAAGATCATTATGGCCGTTACGAAGGCCAACAGCGCGGTGGACGAGACCGAGCGCATGACGCCCAAGCAGATCCAGCGCATTGCGGAGAGCGTGGAGCTTTCCTGCCAGGAGCTGGGCCGCAGCGCGGCGGTGGAAGAAATTCAGGATATGGTCGAAAAGCAGATCATGGCGCACGGGGCGTTTGAGGTCGCCAAGGCGTACATCACCTACCGCTATACCCGCAGTCTGGTGCGCCGCGCGAACACGACGGACGACCGCATCCTCAGCCTCATCGAGTGCAACAACGAGGAGGCCAAGCAGGAGAACTCCAATAAGAACCCGATCGTCAACAGCACGCAGCGCGACTATATGGCCGGCGAGGTCAGCCGCGACATTACCAACCGCCTGCTGCTGCCGAAGGACATCGTCGAGGCGCACGAGGAGGGCATCATCCACTTCCACGACTCCGACTATTTCGCGCAGCACATGCACAACTGCGATCTGGTCAATCTGGAGGACATGCTCCAGAACGGCACGGTCATTACCGGCACGCTCATTGAGCGGCCGCACAGCTTTTCCACCGCGTGCAACATCGCCACGCAGATCATTGCGCAGGTCGCGTCCAACCAGTACGGCGGCCAGTCCATCTCCCTGACGCATCTGGCGCCGTTTGTCGAGGTCAGCCGCCAGCGCATCCGCCGCGATGTGGAGGCGGAGATGAAGGCCATCCACGCCGCGCCGCCGGAGGAGCAGATCGCCGAGCTGGTGGAAAACCGCGTCCGCGAGGAGATCCGCCGCGGCGTGCAGACCATCCAGTATCAGGTTGTGACGCTGCTGACCACGAACGGACAGGCGCCGTTCGTCACGGTGTTCATGTATCTGGGCGAAGCCAAGAACGAGCGGGAGCAGCACGATCTGGCCATGATCATCGAGGAGACCCTCAAGCAGCGCTATCAGGGCGTGAAGAACGAGAAGGGCGTGTGGGTCACGCCGGCGTTCCCGAAGCTGATCTACGTGCTGGAGGAGGACAACATCCACGAGGATTCGAAGTTCTGGTATCTGACGGAGCTGGCCGCAAAGTGCACGGCCAAGCGCATGGTGCCGGACTACATCTCCGAAAAGAAGATGCTCGAGCTGAAGATCGACAAAAACGGAGAGGGCCACTGCTACACCTGCATGGGCTGCCGCAGCTTCCTCACGCCGTACGTCGATGAGAATGGCCAGCCGAAGTACTACGGCCGCTTCAATCAGGGCGTCGTCACAATCAACCTGCCGGATGTGGCGCTCTCCTCCGGCGGGAACCTCGAAAAGTTCTGGCAGATCTTCGACGAGCGGCTGGAGCTGTGCCACCGCGCGCTGATGTGCCGCCACGAGCGGCTCAAGGGCACGCTGTCGGATGCCGCGCCCATCCTGTGGCAGTACGGCGCGCTGGCGCGTCTGAAAAAGGGCGAGAAGATCGACAAGCTGCTCTACGGCGGCTACTCCACGATCTCCCTCGGCTACGCGGGGCTGTACGAGTGCGTGAAGTACATGACCGGCAAGTCCCACACCGACCCCAGCGCCACGCCGTTCGCGCTGGAGGTCATGCAGCACATGAACGACGCCTGCAAGAAGTGGAAGGCGCAGCACAACATCGACTTCAGTCTCTACGGCACGCCGCTGGAGTCCACGACGTATAAATTCGCCAAGTGCCTGCAAAAGCGCTTCGGTATCATTCCCGGCATCACCGACAAGGGCTACATCACCAACAGCTACCACATCCATGTCACCGAGCCGATCGACGCCTTCTCCAAGCTGGAGTTTGAGGCGAAGTTCCAGGCGCTGTCCCCCGGCGGTGCGATCAGCTACGTCGAGGTGCCGAACATGCAGAACAACATCGAGGCGGTGCTGGAGGTCATGAAGTTCATCTACGACCATATCATGTACGCCGAGCTGAACACCAAGAGCGACTACTGTCAGGTGTGCGGCTACGACGGTGAGATCGAGATCGTCGAGGAAGACGGCAAGCTGATCTGGCGCTGCCCGAACTGCGGCAACACCGATCAGGATAAGATGAACGTCGCCCGCCGCACCTGCGGCTACATCGGCACGCAGTTCTGGAACCAGGGCCGCACGCAGGAGATCAAGGAGCGCGTCCTGCATCTGTAAGACAGAAACCGCTGAATCGGGAGCACCGGACTCCGGCGCGGCTCAGAAGTGACGTGGCAATGTTCTGGAACGCAGCAAGCAGCGCCCCAGAACAGGCCACGTCATTCTTCGCATGTCGCGGCGAATGCATTCGCCGCGAAAAAGGAAGAACAAAAGAGCAGATGCGGAACTTTCGGCTTCAGACGGAAGTGAAGCGGAGCGAGTTTGTTCTGACGAAGAGGTACGAATATGAATTACGGTCAAATCAAGAAATGTGACATTGCCAACGGCGTTGGCGTGCGGGTCACGCTGTTCGTCTCCGGCTGCACAAACCACTGCTTCAACTGCTTCCAGCCGGAGACGTGGGATTTCGACTACGGCAAGCCCTTTACGGCGGAGACGGAAGCCGAGATCTTTGCCGAGCTGGACAAGCCCTTTATTGCGGGACTCACGCTGCTCGGCGGCGATCCGTTCGAGCCGTGCAACCAGCGCGCGCTCGTACCGTTCCTGCGCAGGGTGCGCGCGCGGTATCCGGGCAAGACGATCTGGGCTTATTCGGGCTTTACGCTCGACAGGGAGCTGACGGTGGACGGTTCGCATCCGCGCTGCGAGGTGACGGACGAGATGCTTTCCATGCTCGACGTGCTGGTGGACGGCCGGTATGTGGATGAACTGCGAAACATCTCGCTGCGCTTTCGCGGCTCATCGAATCAACGCATCATCGACATGAATCTGACCCGCCGCGCGGGACAGATCGTGCTTTGGGAGGGATCGGAATGCAGGTAAAGGTCAAAAAGCTCCGTCCGGACGCGACGCTGCCGAAGCGCGGCTCCACCGCCGCAGCCGGCTATGATCTGTATGCCGCGCCTGAGGGCGGACAGCCGGTGGACATCGCGCCGCACGGCACGGCCATGATCGGCACCGGCCTGGCGTTTGCCATCCCGGCGGGGTATTTCGGCGGCGTGTTTGCGCGCAGCGGCCTTGCCAGTAAGCAGGGGCTGCGCCCGGCAAACTGCGTCGGCGTGATCGACGCGGACTATCGCGGCGAGTGTCTGGTCGCGCTGCATAACGACGGCGACACGATGCGCACGGTGCAGCCCGGCGACCGCATTGCCCAGCTCGTCATTCTGCCGTTTCTGGCGGCAGAATTCGACGAAGCAGAGCAGCTTGACGACACCGTGCGCGGCGCGGGCGGCTTCGGCAGCACAGGAAAATAAGACAACAAAACGGAAGACCCGGTATGCATTGCATACCGGGTTTTTGCGGTTCAGGCGAGATCGCCAGTTTGTTTGAGATGGTCGAAAAACGCGGTGCAGCCGAGTACAATGTCGGCGTAGGCGGCGTCAAAATCGTCCGTGTACCACGGGTCGGAAATGCCGCGATCGAGACCCGCGAAGGACAAGAGCGCGTGGATTTTTCTGTCCGGATCGCTTGGGAGAATGCGCCGCAGGTTGCGGTGGTTGTTCTCGTCCATGAGAATCAACCAGTCGTAGTCGTCGTAATCCCGCGCCGTGACCTGCCGCGCGCCGCGCCGCGAAAACGGAACGCCGTGCTCCCGCAAAATCGCCTTCGCCGGCGGGTACATGTCGTTGCCGAGTTCCTCCCGGCTCGTCGCGGCAGACGCGATCCGGAAGCGCTCCGCCAGTCCCGCCTTTTGCACCATGTCTTTGAAAATGAACTCCGCCATTGGCGACCTGCAAATATTTCCATGACAAATAAAAAGTACACGTATCATCCAAATCAGCATCCTTGTACGGTGGAATGCGCGGCCGAAGCGGCTGCCGGAGTTCATCTTAAAGCATCTCAGGCCGGTTGTCAAACAGTGCGCCGAATTTACGGGCAATAAGTCGAATAAGAGACTGGATGTTGAGTTGTGAGACGCGCGGGATTTTCGGGCTTCCGACCAAATTGGGATTTTTCAACGGGAAATCGCTGCAAAAACGTGAGAAATTTCACATTTTAACTATTTACATCCGTGCAGTGCGGGTTTATACTGAAACGCAAATTCAGAATTTCAAAAGCAGAAGCCCGCACATCTGACGATGGGAGGTTATCCGATGGAGAACAAATTGCTGTGTATCGCCTGCAAGCACCGGTTCTGCGACCGGAAGCTGGAGCCGTGTTCAAGCTGCATCCGCAGCACGCGTCTGGCTGAGCAGGGCGAGGATCACTTTGCCCCCGCGGAGGAGCAGCCGCGCATTTCGCCGCCGGAACGCAAGCGGGAGAGACCCTCCAGCCGGACGCTGTGCTTTGCCTGCAAGTACATGTACGCCGACCGCGACCTGGAGCCATGCAAGACCTGCATCCGGCAGAGCCTGGCTGCGACGAGCAGCCCCGACCAGTTCGTACCGGAAATGAAATTGTAACGAATTTGTGAATTCCGTCAAAAAAGGTACAAAAACTGTTTTCGTCATTTATACCAAGTCACTATTGACCTTTTTCGACAATTTGCCCTATAATAAGCGTGTGCAAAGGAGCACATCTTCTACGACAGAAGGTGTGCTCCTTTTTTGTTTTTGTTCCTCCGGCGCCCGCCGATGGGACAAAGAGACTTGAATTAAGGAGGACAAACCAATGAAAATGAAACGACTGATTGCTTTCCTGCTGAGTTTGGTTATGGTTCTTGCGTTTGCGGCGTGCGGCAGCAAGGACGACGCCAAACCGTCGGACAATGCGGCCGGCGGCGATTCGGACCTGTCCGGACAGACCATTCTGATCGGCAACATCACGCCGATGACCGGCGCGCAGGCTGCCTACGGAACGGCCATCACCAACTCCATCCAGATGGCCATTGACGAGATCAATGAGGCTGGCGGCATTCTGGGCGCTACGGTAGAGCTGTCCAGCAAGGACGACCAGGGCACCCCGGCCGAGGCCGTTTCCGGCTTCAACGCGCTGCTGAGCGAGGATGTCACCGCCATTATCGGCGCGTGCCTCTCGAGCTGCACCTCTGCGATCACCAGTCTCGCCGACGATGAGGGCGTCGTGCTGATTACCCCCAGCTCAACGGCGGACTCCATTACCACGGAGGATGACTACGTGTTCCGTTCCTGCTTCAAGGACAGCTTCCAGGGCGAGATGGTCGCGGCTTACGCGGCGGAGCAGGGCTGGACCAAGGCGGCGATTCTGTACGCCACGGGCGATACCTACTCCTCTGGCCTGCGCGATTCCTTCGAGAAGGCGGCCGATCAGTACGACATTGAGATCGTGTGCGAGCAGTCCACTTCCGACACCGGCGCGGTAGACTTCTCCTCGCAGCTTGCGACGATCGCAGCCTCCGGCGCCGACGTGCTCTTCGCGCCGTACTACTACGATGCAGTTGGCCCGAAGATCATCCCGCAGGCGCGTGAGGCCGGCTTCACCGGCGCAATCATGGGCTGCGATGGCTTCGACGGCACGCAGGACTACACCACCGGCGACCTCGCCGCTTACGAAAACGTGTTCTTCACCAACCACTATTCTCCCGAGGATCCCTCCGAGACCGTGCAGCACTACGTCACCGCCTATACCGACAAGTACGGCTCTGAATCCCTGAACGCGCTGGGCGCGCTGGCCTACGACGCGATGTACATGCTCAAGCAGGCCATTGAGACGGCCGGCAGCATCGACCACGACGCCATCCGCGACGCAATGAGCGGCATGCACTATGTCGGCGTCACCGGCGACATGACACTCGACGAGAGCGGCACGCCGGAAAAGAGCGTGGCGATCATGAGCTTCGCGCAGGCCGACGGCAAGCTGGTGCAGAAGTTTGTGACCACACAGGGCTGAGCGCTTTGCCCGCGGCCGAAAAACGGACAAGCTTTGGCCGCGCCCTGTAAAGAAAACCAGGACTTTCGCGCGGAAGCGCCCCGGCGCTTCCGCGCATTTGTTTCATCCTGACTCTTTGGAAAGACGTGGGAGACTATGACAGAGTTTTTACAGCAATTGATTATCGGGCTTCGGCTCGGCAGCGTGTATGCGCTGGTAGCCCTGGGTTACACCATGGTCTACGGTATTATTCGACTGATTAACTTCGCACACGGCGATTTCATCATGGTCGGCGGCTATACCCTGTATTTCACCATCCCCATCCTGCTGCACCAGATCGGCCTGCCCGCGTGGGTCGGCGTGCTCGCGGCGATCGTGATCTGCGCGCTGGTGGGCGTTGCGGTGGAACTGGTGGCATACCGCCCCGTGCGGAAAAAGGGCACCAGCATGTCGGCGCTGATTACCGCGATCGCCATGAGCTTGCTCCTCGAAAATCTGGCGCAGGCCATCCCGGCCATGGGGCCGAACCCCCGCGTCATTTCGGAGGAGATCTTCAGCACCGCCCCGATCAGCATCGGCGGCGTATCGACCAATCTCGCATCCATTATGACGATTTTGATCGCAGCGGTCGTCATGGCGGCGCTGCAGCTGTTCGTGCAGAAGACGAAGCTGGGCCGCGCCATGCGCGCCGTGTCCGAAAATAAAGAGGCGTCCACGCTTGTGGGCATCAACGTCAACCGCACCATCGTCACAACCTTTGCCATTGGCTCCGGTCTCGCTGCGGTGGCGGCGCTGATGTACTGCGCGCAGTACCACACCGTGACGACGACGATGGGCTCCATGCTGGGCCTGAAAGCGTTCGTGGCGGCGGTGCTGGGCGGCATCGGCCTGATTCCGGGCGCCATGCTGGGCGGCATTGTCGTCGGCATCATTGAAGCGCTGGTCACGGCGTATATCAGCTCGTCGCTGGCCAACGCGGTCGTATTTTTGGTTCTCATCGTGGTGCTGCTGGTGAAGCCGGCCGGCATCCTTGGAAAGAATGTGGGTGAGAAAGTATGAATACGCTGCAAAAAACGAAACTTCGCGGCACGGGTGTGAACCTGGTGCTGATCGTGCTGCTCTTTGCGGCAGTGCTGCTTCTGAGCCAGACGCTCTCGGACAACGTCTATCGCCGGGTGCTGGTGCCGATCATCTGGCAGATGTGCATTTTCATCCTGCTCGGCACGTCGCTGAACCTGACGCTCGGCTATCTGGGCCAGCTCACGCTGGGGCATATGGGCTTTGCCGGCGTCGGCGCGTACACCGCGGCGCTCACGTCCCTTGCGCTGGAGCGCGCCGGACTGTTTAAGGCGTCCGAGGCGGCACCGGGTCAACTGATTCTGGTGATCCTGGGCTGCTGCCTGCTCGGCGCCATCTTTGCCGCGCTGCTGGGTCTGCTCGTCGGCATTCCGGCGCTGCGGCTGCGCGGCGACTATCTGGCCATCGTCACGCTGGGCTTCGGACTCATCGTGGAAAACGTCATTGCAAACCTGCCTTTTGCCGGCGGCGAGGGACTGTCGCGCGGGACGGCAAGCTCGTCCCTGTATGCCAACGGGCTGGGACTTTCCACGGCGCTGCAGGCAAAATACGTTTGGCTGGTGCTGCTCATCACCGTTTTGTGCATTGCGATCATGTGCATGCTCATCAACTCCAAGTATGGCCGCGCGATCAAGGCCATCCGCGACGATGAGATCGCCGCGGCGGCCTCCGGCGTGAATACGACGTACTACAAGATCCTGACCTTTGTCGTCTCCGCGTTCTTCGCGGGGCTGGCGGGCGGACTGTACGCCACGTGCTTTTCCTCGCTCACGACGGCGAGCTTCACGTTCACCAGCTCCTCAATCTGGAACTCCACGTTCATCGTGGTCATCGTGGTGCTGGGCGGCATGGGCTCCATGACCGGCTCCGTGCTGGCGGCGGTCGCAATGTACCTGCTGAACTACGAGATCAAAAACGGCGGGTGGGTCAACGCCTTGCCGGGCTTCATCCAGAGCCTGTTCCAGTTTCCGATGCTGATCTACGCGCTCGTGCTGCTGGTCATCATCATCTTCCGGCCCAGGGGCATTCTGGGCACCTATGAATTCTCGCTGGACCGCCTGCTGTTCGGAAAGGGCCGGCCCGGCCGGAAAGCGCGGAAAGGGGGCGCCGGCAAATGAGCGATACCAGAGCAGTTGTGCTCAAGACGGAGCATCTCGGCATCTCCTTCGGCGGCCTGAAGGCGGTCTCGGATTTCAATATGGAGATCCACGAAGGCGAGCTGATGGGCCTGATCGGCCCGAACGGCGCCGGTAAAACCACGGTGTTCAACCTGCTGACCGGCGTGTACGTCCCCACGGAGGGCGCATTCTACCTCAACGGCGAAAAACTCAACGGCAAAAAGACGCATCAGGTGGTGGCGGCGGGCATCGCCCGCACGTTCCAGAACATCCGCCTGTTCAAGGCCATGACCGTTCTGGAAAACGTCAAGATCGCGTTCACCAAGGACATCCACTACAACATGCTCGACAGCCTCCTGCGCACGAAGAAATACTGGAAAACGGAGCAGGAGCTGACCGAGCGCGCCATGGAATACCTGCGCATCGTCCATCTGGACGGCAAGGCGGATCAGCTCGCGTCCAGCCTGCCCTACGGCCAGCAGCGCAAGCTGGAGATCGCCCGCGCGCTCGCCACGGATATGAAGCTCCTGCTTCTGGACGAGCCTGCCGCCGGTATGAACCCGACCGAAACGGCCGAGCTGCTGGAGTGCATCAACACCATCCGGGACACGTTCCATGTCGCCATTTTGCTCATCGAGCATGACATGAGTCTGGTCATGCGCGTCTGCGAGCGGATTCAGGTCATCAACTTTGGCCAGACGATCGCCTCCGGCTACCCGGCGGAGATCGCCAGCAACCCGGAGGTCATCGAGGCCTACCTGGGCGAAGAGGAGGCGGATGAAGATGCTGAAAATTGAAAACCTGGAGGTGTCCTACGGCGCGGTGCAGGCGCTTCGCGGCATTTCCATGGAGGTCGACGACGGCGAGATCGTCTCCCTCATCGGGGCGAACGGCGCGGGCAAGACCACCACGCTCCACGCCGTCACCGGCCTGGTGCCGATCAAGACCGGATCCGTCGAGTACGACGGGCACGATCTGCGCAAGATCGACCCCAGCAAGATCGTCTGCATGGGGCTGGCGCACGTGCCGGAGGGCCGGCAGGTGTTCACCCGCATGACGGTCGCGGAGAATCTGGCCATGGGCGCGTACCACCGCAAGGACAAAAAGGGCATTGAAGCGGATCTGGAGCACGTGTATGAGCGCTTCCCGCGCCTGAAGGAACGCGCAAAGCAGCTTGCGGGCACACTCTCCGGCGGCGAGCAGCAGATGGTCGCCATGGGTCGCGCCATCATGAGCGCGCCGAAGCTCGTCGTCATGGACGAGCCGTCTATGGGTCTGTCCCCCGTGCTGGTCAAGGAGGTCTTTGATATCATCCGGACCATGCACGAGAGCGGCATCACGATCCTGCTCGTGGAGCAGAACGCGAAAATGGCGCTGGCCATCTCCAACCGTGCCTACGTGCTCGAAAACGGGCGCATCACCATGTCCGGCGACGCGAGCACGCTGCTGCATGACGACAAGGTGCGCAAGGCATACCTTGGCGCATAGAAAACCGCACACAAAAAACCGGCTCCCCGTGACAGGGAGCCGGTTTTCTGGTATATACATATTTAAATTACTGCCCAAGCTGCGCGTACATCTGCGCGTGGATGCGTTCGCCGAGATCGTGCGTCGGATTGGCCTTGACCGTTTCGGCGTCCACCACGTCCAGAATGGTCAGATACACATCGGTGGCGCGCCACGGGGTTCGGTGCGCAATCTGCTCTGTGCCCTCGATGGTGGCGACAACGATGGGGACGTTTGCTTTCTTCGCGGCCTTGAACGCGCCGTTGCGAAACTCCAGAAGCTGACCGCTCTTGCTGCGCGTGCCCTCCGGATAGATGGCAAAGGAGCACTCGTGGTTGCGCATCAGCTCTGCGGCTGTGTTAATGGTCTTGAGCGCGTTGCGCGGATTTTCCCGGTCAATGGCGAGAAAACAACATTTGTGCGTACAGCGGCCAAAGACGATTTTGTACAGATTCTCCGGCTTGGACACAAACGCGAGCGAACGGTCACGCAGCGCCCACCAGGTGACGAGGGGGTCGAAGTTGGAGCGGTGATTGCTCACCAGCAGGAATTCCCCCTCCGGCGGGAGCTTTTCCAGCCCGGTGGTGTGAATCTTCACCCGGCAGATGGCCAAAATCCAATCGTCAAACAGCAGCGTGACGGTGTAGTAGAAACGATTGATCTTTTTGTTTTCCTTGCGCATGTCCACCAGCAGGGAGAGAACCAGCATGAACAGGGCAAACAACAGGTTTGCGGCGACAAAGCAGCCGAATGCGATCGGGAGAAGCCACCACAGGCTGAGCGCGGGGGACAGGAAGAAAATCCAGATTGTGACCAGGATCGCAGGGATCGCAAGCAGATAATACAGCATGGCGCACGTCCTCGGTAAAAGTTCTCATATTTGTTGACGCAACTAAATATATACATTATAATGAAATAAAATTGCGGAGTCAATGAAGGAGATGTAAATAAAACGGGGCAGACTCCGTAAAATTTAAGAACAGGATGATTTTGTGATGACAAAAGCAATTTTCCCGATTCTTCTCGCCATTCTTGCGCTCGCCCAGCTTTTGAGCTGCCTGTGTGGAAAAGATGCGGTGCGTATGCCCACAAAGATTTTCCTGATGCCGTTTGTGGCGCTGGCGTACCTTTCCGTGGCAAAAGAGCCGTCCGGCTGGGTGGTGGCAGGTCTGATGTTCGGCTGCTTGGGTGATCTGGCGCTGCTGTGGCCGCTGAAGCCGGTGCCGTTTGCGCTCGGTACGATCTCGTTCGCGCTGGGGCACATCTGCTATCTGATCTTTCTTTTCTCCACGTTCTCAATCGCAGTCAAACCCGTCTGGATTGCCCTGATCGCACTGGTCTATCTCGCCGGCTGTATTGTTGTGTATGTCAAAAGCCGGCCGAACATCCCGCGCGCGGTGCGGCCCGTGCCGTTTCCGTACATGCTGCTGCTGGCCAGCGTCAGCGTCTGCACGCTGCTGGCGCTCATCAGCAACGCAAGCCTGGGCTGCGTGATGGCATTTCTCGGCGCGACGTCGTTCCTGGTGTCCGATGGGATCCTCAGCAACATGCTCTTTGTCAAAAAGGCGGAGCCGCCGAAGCAGAACTTTGCCGTCATGGCGACCTATACCGCCGCGCAGGTGCTGCTCACGGCCGGCTGGGCGCTGTAACAATCCAATTGTGCTCAAAACCGGGGTTTCCTATGGAACCCCGGTTTCGACGTATCACAATGAAAAAATGGTGAAAATGCTGAGCTTTCGGCCGTTGCGGAACAAAGTGTGACATCAAAAGAGCAAAAATGTAAGGATTGGTTTACATTGGGATGATGTTGCAGTAAACTTAGAACAAAATATTGAAGTTGGGAGGATGTGCGTTCGTTTGGCAGAAAACGTAAGTGAAAAGAACCGATTTGTAAAAATCGTGGTGCAGCAAATTCTCGACGGGGTGCTGAAGCCGGGCGACCGGCTTCCAACGGAGAGTGAGCTGGCTGCGCAGTATGGCATTGCGAAGACCAATGTGCATCTCGGTCTCAAGGAGGTCGCGCGGCTGGGCTTTCTCAAGATCGTGCCGCGCCATGCGTCGTATGTGACGGACATCTGGAGCCATATCACACTGGATTCGCTCTCAGCCATGGTGCAGTACAGCGCGGACAAGCCGGAGCGCACGGCGGTCAGCGCGTTTCTGGAGCTGCGGGAAATGCTGGGCTGCGGCGCGATCCGCTGGATGGTGCGCAGACCGAACCCGGCGCATGTCTGCGCGCTGAAAGCGCACTGCGCCGAAATGGAGCGTGCGGTGCAGGAGCCGGACCGGACTGCGTTTTGGTCGGCGCTGCGCGCGTTTCTGGTGTGCATGTACATGGAGATTGATAACCCGATTTTCCCGGTGCTGGTGCGCTCGGCGCGGGACGTGGCCCACCGCTCTCTGGAGCTGATGGATTCGTACTTCGAGCCGGAACAGGTCGTAACGGTGTACCGTGAGGTGCTTGAGATGATCGAACAGGGGAATGCGGTTGAGGCTGTCCACAGATGGACGGTGTGGAACGACGAATTAACCGAGAAATTTTTACACAATATCTATGATGCGTAACCCAATCACCCCTGTCGGGCGTCCGGCAGGGGTGATTTTTGTGAACTTTTTGCATTGCGGTTGCGGCGGCGCGAACCTTGGAGTAAAATAAAGAAAATGGAGTCAGAAAGGAGCGATTTCATGAAACTGACTTTTATCCGGGCAGACCATGAGGTTACCGGAAGCTGCACCATGCTGGAGATCGGCGGGCATTACGGTCTGATCGACTGCGGCATGGAGCAGGGAAAGGACGTTTTTGAAAACATCGCCATCCCCGTGGATGCATCGGCCATCGACTTTGTGCTGGTGACGCACGCGCACATGGATCATACCGGGCGGCTGCCGCTGCTGTATAAGCGTGGCTTTCGCGGCAGCGTATATGCGACGGAGGCGACGTGCGACCTCTGCGGCATCATGCTGCGCGACGCGGCGCATATCCAGATGTCCGACGCACAGTGGAAGGCGCGCAAGGCCGAGCGCGCGGGGCTGCCCGCGCCGGAGCCGCTGTATGATCTGGAGGACGTGGAGGGACTGCTGAAGCTGCTGCGTCCGTGCTCCTACGGCGAGCGCATCCAGATCAGCGAAAACGTCGTGATTCGCTTTACCGACGTGGGGCATCTGCTCGGCAGTGCGTGTATCGAGGCGTGGCTGACGGAGCCCGGCGTGGAAAAAAAGATCGTCTTCTCCGGCGACGTGGGCAACGTCAATCAGCCCATCCTCCGCGACCCGCAGACCGTGGACGGCGCGGACTATGTCATGATCGAATCGACTTACGGCGACCGTTACCACGGCGAGCGGCCGGACTATATCTCCGCGCTGGCCGACTGCATCCAGCGCACGCTCGACCGTGGCGGCAATCTGGTGATCCCTGCGTTCGCCGTTGGCCGCACGCAGGAGATGCTCTACTTCATCCGCCAGATCAAGAACATGGGGCTGGTCAAGAATCACCCGCACTTCCCGGTCTATGTGGACAGCCCATTGGCGAACGAGGCCACCGGCGTGTTTTTGCAGACGAGCACGGAGTTCATCGACGACGAGGCGCGCGACCTGATCCGACGGGGCATCGACCCGCTGTATTTTGAGGATCTGCACACCGCCGTGTCGCAGCAGGAGTCCATGGCGCTCAACACGGATAAGACCCCGAAGGTCATCCTCTCCGCAAGCGGCATGTGTGACGCCGGGCGCATCCGGCACCATTTAAAATATAACCTCTGGCGGCCGGAGAGCACGGTGCTCTTTGTCGGCTACCAAGCGGTGGGCACGCTGGGGCGCAAGCTGCACGACGGGGCGAAGTCCGTCAAGCTCTTCGGCGACGAGGTCGCGGTCAACGCGGAGATCACCTATCTTGCGGGCGTGAGCGGCCACGCGGATAAGCAGGGGCTGCTCAACTGGCTGAACGCCATGACGATCAAGCCCGCCACCGTGTTCGTCAACCACGGCGACGACGACGCGTGCACGGCGTTCACCCAGTGCCTGCGCGAGGAGTATGGCTACAATGCCTATGCCCCGTACAGCGGCAGCGAGTTCGACCTTGCCGCGGGCGCGTTCACCTATCAGGCGGAGCCGAAGCCGATCAAGAAGGAGACGCCTGCCTCCACCGGCAAGAAACGCAGCATGAGCCCGGCGTTCGAGCGGCTGCTGCGCGCGGGCGAAGCGCTGCTCGAGCGCATCCGCAAGTCCGAGGGCTCGCCGAACAAGTGGCTGGGTGCCTTTGCCGCCGATGTGGAAGCGCTGCTGGAGAAGTGGAAATAACTTTACATATTACCGCAAACGACCTCTGGATTTTCCGGAGGTCGTTTTTTTACAGTGTTTTTCGCAGCTTCCCGATCACAAAAATGATCGAAATCCCGCCGATCGTGAATCCGAGCGTGAGCGCAGGAATGAGATACCGCGAATAAAACTCCAGATTGAAGGAGTTCGGCGCGAGCAGCAGCCCGCCCGCGAGCGCCGCCGCCGCGCACAGCCAGATGAGCGCGCGCCCGTTTTTCAGATTCAGCAGCTTGCAGCCCTCACCGGGCTTTGGCGGGCAGCCGAACACAGTGCGCAGTCCGCCGGAGGCGAGCATCAGCATCAGGGAGATCAAAATGAAATCCGGCAGCACCCACAGCCCGACCACCAGCGCCTCAAAGCGCTCCACAGCGTGGAAGATGCTGATGTTGCGCAGCATCGTGAAAAACGGGTAGCTCAGATGGGCGGTCAGCTCCGCGCCGAGCATGCCGATGGCGAACACGCTCAGCAGCACCGCCAGCAGACACACGCGCACCAGCCACTTCGCCGCGGCCTTCCCGCGGCCGGGCGCGATGGGAACCAGCCCCTCCAGAAACGTCGGATACACCAGTATCCCCGCGCCGATGTTGAGCAGCGGCAGCGAGCCGAGCAGCACCGGGCCGATGTCCGCCGTGGATACGGCCAGCATACCCTTCACATTCAGCTCCGGCAGCGCAAAGACCAGCGTGAACACGAGCACCACGGTCAGCAGCGGCAGAAAAATCTCCGCGGAACGAAACAGCGCCTTTGCCCCGCCGAGCGCGGCGACGAGACACAGTGCCAGCAGCGTCGCCACGAACGGCCAGATGCTGCTGTACGGGTACACCGTCGTCACAAAGCGCTCCGCGCTGCTGCGCAGCAGGAACGCTGCATACAGCAAAAACCAGAGCGCGTAAACGGCCAGCACGATTTTTCCCGCAACCGAGCCGAGCGCGCGCAAAATCAGGTCGCCCATACCCTCGCCCTCGCGGCGGCAGTTCAGCATGGCGTTGACGAGCAGCGCGAACAGCAGCAGCGGCACATACGCCGCGATGCCGCACAGCCACGACGCGCTGCCCGCGATCGCAGTGTCCTCCCGCGGCAGCAGGCGCAGCGCGGGCGACAGCACCGCCATGGAGCTCAGCGCGAAATATTGCCGCCGGGTCAGCTTGTCCGATTTCATGACGCACCTCCGGTCACGCCGATCGAGTCCTGCAGGTCGAAAGTGCGCTCCACCAGCCCGGTCACGGAGATGCGAAATACCGTTTCCGGCAGAATGCGGTTCCAATCCGGGCGGATTTTGGCCCATTTGTTCGGACTTTGCGTTGCGATCTGCTGCCCGATGCCGAGAAAGTCGGCCTGAAGCGTCTGCGACTGGGACAAAATCGCTTCGATCCAGCCGCGGAGCGTGTCGGCCAGCGCCTGATCGAGCTGGTCCAGATACGCGGGGTCGGTGATCTCCTGCGGCTGGGACAGCTCCGTGACCGCGGCGCGCGCGGTCACGGAGACTTCCACGCATTGAAGCGAGCCGTCGTCGTTCCAGACCGGGGTGAACCCGGCTTTTGTGGTATCGAGCGCCACGGTGACCGCCGCGCCCTGCGCGTCCTGCAGCAGTACGTCGCCGTGCCCGCCCAGATTCAGCAGCACGTTCACGCCGATGGCAAGCTCACCCGGCAGAAAGCCGGCCAGCTTCCCGTCTTTTAAAATCCCGTATCCGTACGGCAGAATCGTTTCGTCGCCTGCGTTCTGCTCCTCGGACGGAACACACACGACGGCGCAGGCGAGCGCGCTGCCGGCGCTGGCCAGTCCCTGCGCGATCTCGCCGCAGGTGAAGGCGTGGCCGTTTCCCTGCCGCGAGACGTCCTGCTCCAGAGCGCTCAGATTTTCCGTGATGTCCGTCTTTTCGCCGCCGGTGTTCAGGATCGCGTGCTGTGCCGTCGCATCATAGACGATGAACAGCGGCGCGCTCAGGCGCATCGCTACGTCGCGCTCCACGAAGTCGAGATAGGGAGCAATCCCGGTCTCCGCCGCGCTTTGACCGATGACGACGTAGCGCGTGTGCGCATAAAACAGCGAGGCGTTGGCAGTATAGTCCTGCAGCCGGTTCATGGCGAGCTGCAACGACGGCGCGGCCTGCGACATGCGCATGGGCGCTTCGCCCTCCATCGGCTTTCCGGTGGAGATGCTCAGGCACACACCGGCGCCATCACGGTCGATGCCGATCGTCTGGGTGAGCTGGAGCTGTTCAAGTTGTCGGTAATTTGCCCAGACCAAGCTGGAACTGCCGCAGCCGGAGCTGCACAGCAGCACCGGCAGGATCAGCAGCAAAAGCAGATGCTTTCGGCGCATGTTGGAAACTTCCTATTATTATATATAGTATCCGTGCATCACCGCTGCCGCCGCCGGTTCTGGCGGACGAGCGCGGGGTCGCGGAATTTATAGTCCTGCTGCGGCTTGCGCAGCAGCGTGTGAAACAGGGGGTTTGTCTCGCTGTCCACGAACGGGGAGAGGTAGGCCACGCCGTCGTTCTCCAGTGTGCACAGGTGCCATACGATCAGCGCCAGCGCCGCCGTCAGACCGAACATCCCGGCCAGAATGGAGGCCAGCACCAGCCCGAAGCGCAGCAGCCGCAGCGTGGCGCCCAGCTCCTGATTCGGGATGTTGTAGCCCGCAATGCCCGCGAGCGCGACGACGATGATGGCGATGGGGCTTGCGACCTTGGCGTTCACCGCGGCCTCGCCCACGAGCAGCGCGCCGATGATCGACACCGTCTGCCCGATCGGGTCCGGCAGGCGGAGTCCTGCCTCCTGCAGCAGCTCGAACGCGACCAGCATACTGAGAATGATGATCGGCGTCGTGAACGGCACCTCCTGCTCTGCCTGGATCACGGACAGCAGCAGCTTTGCCGGGATCATCTCCGGGTGGTACATTGCGATCGCCACATACAGCGCCGGCAGCGTCAGCGCCAGCAGCAGCGCCAGATAGCGCAGCAGCGTCAGCGCTGAGCCGACGGCAAAGTGGCGGGCGTTGTCCTCCGGTGCGTGCATCAGCAGCCCCAGTGTACCCGGCAGGATGAAGCCGAGCGGCAGCCCGTCGGCCAGCAGGCCGATGCGCCCGTCAAGCAGCGCGGAGGCAAACTTGTCCGGGCGCTCCGTGTGCCCCATCTGCGGAAACGGCGAGCGCGGGTGGCTCACGAGATACGGCTCCAGATCGCCGATGCCGATTACGGCCTCGATGTCGATGGCGTCCAGCCGGTCGAGAATCTCCTGTACGCGCGCTGCGTCTGCGATACCCTCCAGATAGACGACGGCAAGCCCGGTCTCTGACTGGCGCCCGACCACGGTCTGGCGGATCTTCAGCTCCGGCGAGTGGATGCGCCGCCGCACGAGCGAGGTGTTGATGCGCAGCGTTTCGACGAACGCGTCGCGCGCGCCCTTGACGGACTTTTCGATTGTCGCTTCGGAGATCTGCCGCACATTTGAGGTGCGCACCTCGAACGTCACGGCCAGCCGCAGCCCGTCGAACACGAGCGCCGCGTGTCCCGCCGTCAGGTCGGAGATCACGTCGTCCATCTCCGTGCGCGTTTTCACAGAGTAGCTGTAGACCGCGCCCTGCTCAATCAGCCGCACCGCCTCGCGCGAGGAATCGATCTGCGCCAGCCGGCAGCAGGCCGTCAGCGGCCGCAGGATGTCCTCCGAAACGTCCGAGCCGGAGACCACGCCGTCCAGCCAGCAGACCTGCACCGCAATGCGCGACTGCAGCCCCACGCGAATCTGGCGGATCTCGAAATCGTCGCAGTCCGAGAAAATTTCTTCAATTTTTTTTGCCTGTACCGGGGCGGGAAAGCGCGGCTCCCTGCGCGGGTGCGGCGTGTCTTCGCCACGGCGTTTCGAATGAAAGGATAACATGTTGGGTAGTATAACCAGAGAAGACCACAATATTTAGTCAGCCAAAAAAAGGATGAAAAAAACTCCGAAAAACAGCGAAAAAATTGTTGACAGCCGTCGTTTAGAGTGCTATATTAACGAAGCATTCATTTTCCGGCCGCTGGTTCGCGGGAGTCAGCTCTGAAAAAAACGCAAATAAGGGGTTGACAAGCGGGTATG
>ULWX01023438.1_pt1 | contig 20713 bp, 20 predicted proteins | sample 1960851 | NCBI WGS metagenome assembly ULWX01 (sample SAMEA4835826, study PRJEB28245) | human gut metagenome | biome: gut microbiome; material: fecal sample | place: Denmark | collected 2008 | reverse complement strand
CAGTCAAGATCACGCCTTTTAATTATCAACATTGCACGCTTATTTGCCCGGCAAATTGGAAGTTGTTTATTAAACCTTTTTAACCTTAACCAACAACATCATAGGTCTACGCATTTCATTACACATTCCCGGCATACCCATCATATCTGCCGGAGGCATTGCTTCCTCAATAGCCTCAATTTGAAAACCACATTTTATAAGTGGATTCAATATCTGCGTTAATGTGTGGTGCTGTTTAATTACTCGTTGACCAAGAAAATTAGTTTCTCTTTCGCCTGTGTAATAGTAATTGTCGATTGGCCAATATTTAGGTTTCCCATTTTCATCATAAATCCAATCCTCATTAACACCTGAGGTGAAAGTCGGATGTTCAATATTGAATAGGAAATACCCACCTACTTTTAATGTGCAATACACCTTTTGATAAACATTAGCTAAATTTTCGATATAGTGCAGTACCAGGTTAGAAACAACTAGGTCATAAGTATTTTCAGGATAAATGTATTCTTCAACACCGCAAACTTTATACTCGATTTTGTCATCAGAGTTATCAGCTACTGCTTTTGCAATCATTTTTTGACTACTATCAATACCAAGAATTTCAGTAGCTCCCATTTGTGCGGCATATTTGCAATGCCAACCGTAACCACATCCTAAATCCAAAACTTTTTTCCCTGTAATTTAGGGAATAACGGTTGCAACTGATGCCACTCTCCAGCAGCTTTCAGACCATCTTTGCTTCTTCCCATTTCCGCATATGCGGCAAAAAATTCACTATTATCGTAAATATTTCTCATTGATAATTACCTCCACAACTTCCGATTTGTATTTCTGTTTGTTTTAAAAATGGGCAATCCCGATTGGGACTGCCCATTCATCTTGAAAATTATGCGATCTTTTAGTCTCTGCACCGTTTTCAGCACCGATTGGTGTAAATTTGGTGTAAAGAGGTGAATTTATTCGGTTTTGAAAGTCCCGAAACCCTTGTAAATACTGGCTTTTTCGGCTTTTTACTTGTCCAAGGGCTTCATTGTCGGGAACAAAATAACGTCCCTTATATTGCTGCACCCGGTGAGGAGCATGACGCAGCGGTCAATGCCTATGCCGAGGCCGCCCGTGGGGGGCATACCGTACTCAAGCGCGTTGATGAAGTCATCGTCCATCATGCCGGCCTCGTCGTCCCCCTTGGCGCGAAGCTCAACCTGCTTCTGGAAGCGGCGCTTCTGGTCAATGGGGTCGTTAAGCTCGGAAAAGGCGTTGCCCATTTCGCTGGCGCAGATGAAAAGCTCAAAGCGCTCGGTCAGGCGCGGGTCCTTCGGGCTGCGCTTAGCCAGCGGGGAGACATCCACAGGGTGCATGGTGATGAAGGTGGGCTGGATGAGCTTTTCTTCCACCTTCTGGTCAAAGCACTCATACAGAGCGTTGCCCCAGGTCTTTTCCTTCTTGCTCATGTCAACACCGGCGGCGACGGCCGCGGCAACTGCCGCCTCGTCCCCCTCGATGCTCATAAAGTCGATACCCAGATGCTCCTTGACGGCCTCGGCCATGGTCATGCGCTTGAAGCCGGGGGCGAGGGAGACATCGTGCTCCTGCCAGCGGACATCATAGGTGCCGAGCAGCTCCTTAGCGGCGCCGGAGAGCAGGTCCTCAAAGAGGTCCATCATGTCGTTAAAGTCCGCATAGGCCTGATACAGCTCTACCGTGGTGAACTCGGGGTTGTGGCGGGTGTCCATGCCCTCGTTGCGGAAGATGCGGCCAATCTCATACACGCGCTCTATGCCGCCCACGATAAGCCGCTTGAGGTTAAGCTCAGTGGCAATGCGCAGGAACATGTCAATATCCAGCGTGTTGTGGTGGGTGATGAAGGGGCGGGCGGTGGCGCCGCCGGAAATGGTGTTGAGAACAGGGGTCTCGACCTCGATATAGCCCCGGTTTTCAAGGAAACGGCGCACGTAGCTTACAAACTTCGAGCGAATCTCAAAGTTGCGGCGGCTGTCGTCATTGACGATGAGGTCAACATAGCGCTGGCGGTATTTAAGCTCGGTATTGGTCATACCGTGGAACTTCTCCGGCAGCGGGCGCAGGGACTTGGAGAGCAACACCGCGTTCTCGGCGTGGACGCTTATCTCCTCAGTCTTGGTCTTGAAGACATAGCCCGTGATGCCGATGATATCGCCAATATCGTACTTGCGGAAGTCCGCAAACTCCTGCGCGGACACGGCGTCTGCGCGGATATAGATCTGAATCTGGCCCCGGTCGTCCTTAATATGGCAGAAGATGGCCTTGCCCATGCCGCGCTTGGACATGATGCGCCCCGCGACGGCGACGGTCTTGCCCTCAAAGGCCTCATAATCGCCGGTTATCTCGGTGGAATAGGCGCTTCTTTCAAACTTTGTTATCTGGAAGGGGTCTCTGCCCTCTGCCTGAAGCCCGGCGAGCTTATCGCGCCGAACCTGAAGTATCTCCGACAGCTCCAGCTCTTCGGGCTGTCTGTTATTTTCCTGGCTCATCTGTCCCCTGCCCCTTACTTATTCTCAACAGTGATTATTTCAAACTTCAGCTGACCCGCAGGTGCGTCGACAGTGACAGTCTCCCCGGCGCGGTGGCCGTGCAGACCCTGACCGAGGGGAGAATCATCGGATATCTTGCCCATGCGGGGATTGGCCTCCTGAGAGCCGACGATCTCATAAGTCTCCTCAAAGTCCTCGTCCACATCGCGGACTTTGACGATGCTGCCGAGAGTGACGGCATCCTTTGGGGTGTCAGCCTCAATATTGTCAACTATCTCAGCGTTATCAATGAGAACCTTCAGCTCGGCAATCTTGGAATAGAGCTTGCCCTGCTCGGTCTTGGCCTCGTCGTACTCGCTGTTTTCAGACAGGTCACCGAAGCTGCGCGCTTCTTTGATAAGCTCCGCCACTTCCTTTTCTCTGACCGTCTCAAGGTAGTTCAGCTCTTCCTTGATAGCGTCAAGGCGCTCCTGACTCATCTTAAATCTGCTCAAATTCGCCATAAAGCAGTTCTCCTTAAATTTATTTTATCATCGCGCCGCCGCGCGGCGCAGGTGTTGTCAACAATTTCAGCTGAGCATCTTCAGCGCGGTCATAAGCTGCTCATCGCCTGAGGTGCTGGCGGTTCCGTCCGCGCCGCCGGTGGTACCCTCGGTGGTGCCTGTCGCGGATTCGTCGCTGTTATAGACTATCATATCCGGCACAACGCCGCCCTTTTTGGCAATATCCACGCCGTTTGCGGTGAGATAGCTGCGCGTGGAAAGGCGCAGGGCGCTGCCGTCCTCGAGGGGAATAACCTCCTGTGTTCTGGTGTTGCCGGTGGTCGGCTCACCAAGTATGCTGGCCCAGCCAAACTCCTGAAGCACAGCGGCGCAAAGCTCCGCCTCGCGGAAGGTCTGGCTGTTTACAAGCACGCACATGGGAAGCTGGATGCACATTCCGTCAGACTCGGTGACGGTCTGGTCGCCGTTTTTATCCGCCTCGGAGAAGATGCGGCCCTTGGGCAGCAAATAGTCCAGCAAAGACGCGATCTCAGCGGTGAGGCCGCCGGCGTTATTGCGCAGGTCGATGACCAGCGCGGTCGCCCCCTGAGCCAGAAGCGACTCAATAGCGTCCATAGCGAGCTGGCCGCTGCCTGCCTCGAAGTTCTTTATCTGCACATAGCCCGCGCCCGTTTTCTCCATGCGGCTGACAACGCTCCCTGTGCTCAGGTCCGTGCAGTCCACAGTCAGGTACTGGGTGCCGTTGCTGATATCCAGCACAAACTTTCCGCTGAGCTTGGAGCGGATAAGCGTGCGCACATCGTCAAGGCTGTAATTTGCAACGCTCTCCCCGTCAACAGCGGTGATGACCATGCCGACAGCGAGGGGGCTGGGCGTTGCCTTCGCGGCGGGAGAATCGGCGCTGACAGACAGCACCTGAAACCCGCCGTTATTATCGTCCTTAATAAGGGTCATGCCGATATCGGCATAGTCGTTTGAGGAGGTGAGCTGATACGCGCGGTACTCGTCCGGCGTCATGAACACGCTCCAGCTATCGCCAAGGCCGGAGACCATGGCCGCCGCCGCGTAATAGCCGAGGTTTGCCCTGTCCACGGGGTCGATATATTTCTCGTCCACCATGTCCTTTATCTCGATATAGCGCATAGCCTCGGCAAAATCGTCCTTGCCGCCGACCTTGTCCATCATATCGGAGTAGGTCAGCCAATAGATGCCGCCGCCAAGGAGGATGCAGAAGATAATAACATATTTCAGCTTCAGCCTCAAGTTAAAAAAGGCCGAAAATATCCTGCCCAGAGCGGCTAATATATTTTTGCCAAGATTTTTCATTTTCTTCCTCCTCAAGCAGGAAATGGCGCTCTACCGGGCGGCACGCAGTATGGCCGTCCGGTAGAAATTTTTGGATTTTATTCGCCGCAGTCAGGCGAGAATGTGAGTCCGGAGAAGAACTGCTCCGGGTCGATGAGCCCGCCGCCGCTGTGTATCTCAAAATGCAGGTGCGGGCCGGTGGATAAGCCTGTGCTGCCGACATAGCCGATAGTGTCCCCCTGAGAGACGCTCTGGCCGTTGGACACGGCAATGGAGGACATATGCCCGTAAAGCGTCACATAACCGTTGCCGTGGTTTATCATGACGCAGTTGCCGTAGCCGCCTTTAACGTCTGCCCAAGAAACCGTGCCGCCGTCGGCGGCGACAATGGCCGCGCCATAGCCCGCGCCGATGTCAAGGCCGTTGTGGCTTTTCCTGTCACCGGTTATGGGGTGTATCCTGAGCCCGAAGCGGCTGGTTATATACGTGCAGGACGGGCAGGGCCAAATGAAGTTTCCATTGCCAACTGCACTTCCGCCGCCGCCACCGCCCGGATTCCGGGCCGCTTCTTCCTCGGCGCGCTGACGCTCAAGCTCAGCAACAAGCTCCGCTATTTCAGCGTTGGCCTGATCCTCGGCGGCTAAAATCGCGTCATACTCCGCCCTGCGGTTGGCAATGTCCTCTTCAAGGCTGAGGATGAGATTTGTGGCCTCCTCGATGTCCTTTTCAAGGGCCTCCTGCTCGGCGCGAAGCTCCGCCTGCTTGGCCTCAAGCTCGCTCTTTGTGGCCTCGTACTCCGCCTTCACCTGCTCGGTGTTCTCTCTTGCGGCTATGTACTCGTCCTCAAGCTCGCGGTCGCTCTCCATAATTTCGCCGATATCGTCCATCGCGGTGAGCAGCTCACCGAGGCTTGTGGTGTTGAGCACCATGGCGAGGAAGCCGTAGTTCCCGTTTTCCTCCATGGCGCGCACGCGCTCGCGGTATCTCTCAAGCTGCTGCTGCTCAAGCTCGCGGGCCTGTTCCACTTCCTTCAGCTTGTCGGCAATCATCTCATCATAAAGGGCGATTTCCTGAGCATTGAGCTGAATCTGCTGGATGGTGAACATATTGCGCTCGTCCATAGCGAGCTTACGCTCCAGAACAGTTGCATGCTCTCCCTCGAGCTGGTCAACCACCGCCTGCTTTTCCTGCCGCTGGGCGGTTATCTCGTCGCGCTGGGATTTGAGCGCGTCGATCTCGTCCTGCGTCACAGCGTGGGACGAAACCGGCGCCACAGACAGCAGCAGCGCAAAGGAAAGCACCATTGACAGGAGGGTTTTGGTTCTCTTTGTTTTCATATCTTATCCTTTTTTGTTTTAGGTAAGCGCTGGACAAACCGCCTGCGGCATCTTGCGGACAATTTGCGCCCCGACTTCGTCAGTTTTTCTTGCAATACACAAAGTATGGCGGCAAAAAACTGCCATCGCCAGAACACAAATTCTCTCTCAATCTGCTCTTGGCGATTTGTTCATTGCTTACCTTCTAAGCTTTTTCTATACTCAGCAGTTCCAATATGTAAGGCCGGAGAAGTAGGCCGCGGGGTCATTGTATGCGCCATTGATTATTACCTCAAAGTGGCAATGGACGCCGGTGGCGCGGCCGGTTTCACCCAGATAGCCGATGACCTGTCCCTGCTCGACCCAATCGCCCGTACTCACGGCCGAACCTGACATGTGCGCATAGAGGGTCTGAGTATAGTTGCCGTGGTCAATAAGCACATATATACCGTATCCGTTGTTGGAGGTGGCCTCCAATACCGTACCGCTGTCGGCTGCGACGATGTTGTTGCCGGCGTTGCCGAAGCCGTCGATATCAATGCCGCTGTGGAAGGTTCCTGCCTTGCCGGTAAAGGGGTCGATACGTTTTCCGAAGCGGCTGGTAACTCTCGTGCTGCACGGTACGGGCCAGATGAAGGAGCCAGTCCCGGTCGCGCCGCCGGGATTGAGCCCGCCGCCGTTGCCGCCATTACCACCGCCGTTGTCACCGCCGCCATTACCGCCGCCGGAGGGGTTATTGGCCGCCTCCTGGCGCTTCTGCTCGTTATACTGCTGTATCATCGCGAGGACGCTTGCGGCAGCCGCGGCTTCCTCGGCCTCGGCGGCCTCATAGACCTGAATGGCCCACTGGATATCCTCGTCCAGCTCCTCAAGCCGCGCCTGAGCTTCTTTTATGTCTTGTTCAATCTGGGCCTGCTCAATGCGCAGAGCATCCTGCTTTTCGCCGTACTCCTCGCGCACCTGCTCATACTCGGCCTTGACCTCTTCGGTCTCCTCGCGGGCGTCGGCATACTCCTTTTCAAGGCGTTTGTCGCTCTCCATGATTTCGCCCATATCGTCAATGGCGGTCAGAAGCTCGCCGAAGCTGTCCGCCCCGGCAAGAAGGGCGAGGATATTGTATCCCCCGTTCTCCTCCATGGCGCGGACGCGGGCGCGGTAGCGCAGGCGCTGGTTTTCCTCGCGGGTTCTGGCCTCCTCCAGCTCCTGAGCCTTCTGCTCGATCATCCCGTCGTACATGGCTATCTCCTGCGCCACAAGCTCAAGCTGCTCCTGCGCGGCCTGGCTCTGCACATCAAGAGCAGCCTTCTGCTCAAGGACATTGGCCTGCTCCGCCTTGAGCGCCTCAACGCGGGCCTTCGCGTCCTGCACGCGGCCGGATATTTCGTTTTTTTGATTTTGCAGATCGTCAATATCGCTCTGATTTATGGCCGAGGCCGACATGGGGATGAGACTGGCCATAAGCGTGACGACCATCAGGACAGCCAAAACCAGCGCGATTATGGCTGTCATGCGTTTTCTTTTCATAAGTAAAATTCTCCAAATAATGCGGGGTCTGTCAGACCTTAAGGTAATTTCTTATCGCGTTCACGCCGCCGAAGGCGCCGACCAGCACGCCGGTACCGAGGAAGACGATGAGCACTTCCAGCGCAACGGAGCTGAAGGGCACGACCTCAATAAAGCTGCCCGCCAGAGATGCGAGGAGCTTGCCGGTAAGAAGCTCATAGATGCCCCATTCCGCCGCGAAGGCGAGCCCGCCGCCGAGCAGGCCCAGCGCCAGACCCTCAACCACGAAGGGCAGGCGGATAAAGCCGTTGTTCGCGCCGACCATCTTCATGATGGCGATCTCCTCACGCCGGCCAAAGGTGGCAAGCTTAATGGTGTTGGACATGATGAACACCGAAACGAACACCAGAATAACTATAAGCACCAGCGACACGATGCTCACGATATTGCGCACGGTGACCATGGTGTTTGCGTATTCCAGATGAGCGTTGACCTTAGCGACGCCGGGGATGGCCTCCATCTCGGCCTTGGTCTGGGCCATGATCGCGATATCCGCGAGCTTTATGACATAGCGGTCGCGAAACACCGACTCGTCAATACCCTCGCGCAGGCTCTCATCGTACTTGCTCATGAAGTTGTCCATAGCGTCCCCGCGGGAGACAAATTCAGCGGAGCTTATATTATCAATCGCCAGAAGCTGGCTCTCGATTCCCTTTGCCTGCTCCTCGTCATACGTCTCGTCCACAAAGGCGACGATCTCGTTCTGCTGCTCAAGGTCTTTTATCAGCGCGTCGATATTAACCGACAGCAGGGACATGGTGCCCATAATGATAAGACAGGCCATAATAATCGTGACCGACGCGAAGGACATGAACCCGTGGGTCGTGATGCTGCGAAAGCCCTCGCGAATAAGATAACCGCCTCTACTCAATCTCATAGCTGTAATACCCATCCATTCCGTCGCTGATCACGTGGCCGCCATCAATGGTGATAACGCGCTTTGAAAATGCGTTGACCAGCTCCTTCTCATGAGTCACCACAAGGATGGTGGTGCCCATCTCGTTTATCTTCTCAAACAGGAGCATAAGCTCCAGGCTGCGCACCGGGTCAAGGTTGCCGGTGGGCTCGTCCGCCACTATCATGCGCGGGCTGTTGACAAGCGCGCGGGCAATGGCCACACGCTGCTGCTCGCCGCCGGAGAGCTCTCCGGGCATGCGCTTTTCGCGGCCCTCAAGACCGACAAGCTCCAGCACATAGGGCACACGGCGGCTTATCTCCTTATTGGAGGCGCCGACGACACGCATGGCGAAGGCCACATTGTCATACACCGTCATGTTCTCGATAAGGCGGTAGTCCTGGAAGATGACTCCCAGCGTCCTGCGCACCTTTGGGAGCTTGCGCCGCTTGATTTTCGCCATGTCGAAGTCATTGACGGTGATCTCGCCCGAAGTGGCGGATATCTCACCGGTGATGAGCTTCATAATGGTGGTTTTACCGGAGCCGGAGGGACCCACCAGAAAGACGAACTCGCCCTCGTTGATGCTCAGGTCGATTCCGTCAAGGGCAACTGTCCCGCTGCTCTCGTAAACCTTTGTTACGCCGTTCATACGAACCATAGAAATTTCCTCCGAATGTTTTGGGCTGGCCGGTGCACGGAGATATGCCGGCCCTCCCGTTTATTCAGTTCTTGTTCCCGTTGAGGGAATCAAGATACATCTTCACCATCATGGCAACTTTGAACACGATGGCGTGGTCAAACTCCCGCAGGTCAAGCCCGGTTATCTTCTTGATTTTCTCAAGCCTGTACACAAGCGTGTTTCTATGTACATAGAGCTTGCGGGAGGTTTCCGATACGTTAAGGTTGTTCTCAAAGAACTTGTTTATAGTCTCCAGAGTGTCCTCGTCCAGAGTCTCAATGGGGCTTTTCTTGAACACCTCGTTTAAGAACATTTCGCAAAGGGTGGTGGGCAGCTGATAGATAATGCGGCCCAGACCCAGCGTCTCATAATTGATGATGGTCTTTTCGCTTTCAAAGACCCGGCCCACCTCGATGGCGACCTGCGCCTCCTTATAGCGGTCGGCAAGCTCGCGCAGATGGCGGGCGTTGGTGCTGATGCCGATGACGCACTTGACGCCGAGCTCCTCGTGCAGGACGCTCTCAATGCTGCGCGCGGCCTTCATCACTTCCTCATGGTCATCCGGGGAGTTGAGGGCCTTGACAACGACAACGTCACTCTCGTTGATGCTCAGCACGAAATCCCGCTGCTTGTCGGGGAAGAGGCGCTGAATGACCTCAACGGCGGCAATGTCGCTGTTTTCCATCTGGCGCGCCAGAAGCACGCAGCGCGGCTCATCGGTGACAAAGTGCAGCTCTTTGGCCCGGACGTAGACATCGCCGGGCAGGATATTGTCTGAAATGATGTTCTTTACAAAGGCGGCCTTGTTGTGCTTCTCCTCGTAGCTGCTCTTGGCCTCATTGAAGGCCACCGCCGCCACGGCGCAGACAGTCCTCGCCTCGGCGTCAGACCCGTCGACAAAGGCGGCATAATCCAAGCGGGCGCTGCTGGAGGACAGCGAGCAGTAAGTCCGCGCAGCCGTTGTCACAACATGTTCCCCAGCCGGGAAGTCATATGCATGGAAGTCATCAAGCCGTGAGCCGATCATCGCAAGCTCACTGCTGGCTACAACAAAGCCCTGTTCATCAACGACGCCGACCGTCCTGTCAATGGCGTCCTTCATCTGAATTATCACATTCTGGAATATTCTGCTGGACATAGCTCATCCTCCCAAACTGTGCGGATATGGCTTCTCCCGTTTCCATTGCGGTTTATGTTAAAATATGGCAAAATGCCGTATCAAAACCGCAACCCCGCATTTTTCTTTTTACATAATAACCCCATTTTATGTGATTTTCAATAGAAACCGGCAAGAAAATTTGTGAACTTTTTTGTAATCGTATATCATTCGTGCAAAAATCCGCCAAAATCGCCGGGATTTTTTGACTATTTTTCCGCCTTTTTGTTTTTGAACACTATGCACAAATCATTTTCATCAAGCTCGCGGATTTTTCCCGGTGCGGAATCCTCCTCCAAAGTGAGCCCGCCCACTGTCAGGCGGCGCAGCTCAAGCACCGGCGCGCCCCTTGAGGCGAGCATCCGGCGCACCTGATGGTACTTCCCCTCGCGCACGGTTACATAACATTCATCCCTGCTCAAAAGCTCCAGCCTCGCGGGCAGGCAGCGCGTCCCGTCCCTGAGAGTAAGCCCCTCGGCAAAGGCTTCCGCGTCTTTCTGCCCAAGCTCTCCCTCCACCCTTGCATAATACATTTTTTCTACACAAAATTTTGGCGAAATGACCCGATGGGCAAAATCCCCGTCGTCCGTCAGCAGCAAAAGGCCGCTGGTGTCCTTGTCAAGCCGCCCCACCGGGAAAAGGCCCATGCGCCGCAGCCGCTCTGGCAGCAGGTCAAGCACGGTCTTCTGCTTCCCATCCCGCGTCGCGGTGAGCACGCCCGTGGGCTTGTCTATCATATAGTAGTGAAAGCGGCTGTATTGAACCTGCTCCCCGTCGAGGCAGATGCGGTCCGTTTCCGGCTCCACCTGCGTTTCCGGGCGCACGGCGGCGCTGCCGTTGAGCGTGACCCGGCCGCTTTTTATCAGCTTTTTCAGTTCCTTGCGGGAGCCCAGCCCCGCGTCGTTGAGCAGCTTGTCCAGCCTCATTTTTCACCCCGTACCAAAGGAAAAATATTGCAAATTGGTTACATTATAGCATACTTTTACCGCTTTGTGAATACCCTAATACAAATCAGCAAAAAAGGGGTATTGCAATAATGGCTGTCGGGGGCAAATTGACAAAGAAGCGGGCGCTGCTGTGGGTCGTTCTGAGCGCCGCGGTTATAGTGGGGCTCATAGCCCTGCGTTGGTACGCCGGGCGGGATAATCTCTCCACGCTTGAAGGGCGGCTCAGGTTCATCTCCTCGCTCGGCTGGGAGGCGGACGCAGCGAGCGAGACGCATCAGGGTGTGCTCATCCCGGATACTCTCGACGGCGTAATGGCTGAATACAACACCATGCAGCTTGAGCAGGGCTATGATTTGAACCGGCATCTGGGCGAGCGCTGCGAGCAGTACAGCTATGTTCTGACCAACTATCCCGATAGCGCAACGGTTTACATAACTTTATATGTTCAGGGCCGCACACTCATCGCCGGGGATATACACACCGCCTCGATAAACGGCTTCATGCACGGGATAGAGCGCAGATAACTAAAAGCGAGGCTACAATAAGCCTCGCCTTTGCTTATCCAATCTCGGCAATTATCGGCTCGCCGTCCGTGCGCAGCATGCCCTCGTAAATTTCAACGATTGCGCCGTCTATCTCATTGCGGTAAATGCCGTCGGGCGCACAGACATTCACGAGAGCGCTCTCTCCCCTCAGGCTGAAAATGCCGAGCATCCGCCGCCCGCCCCTGCTGTGCTCCGCGAGCAGGACATCCCGCGGCATTGCCTTCACCTCGTATCCGCTGTCAGTAAAGAGCGGGTCTTTTTTGATCTCATACAGCCGCCTGAGCAGCGGTGAAATGTCCTTCCCCGTCCAGTTTACAATGTCTTTCTCAAAGAGGCTGGGCCTGTGCGCGTCCTCCCGCTCCTGCCCGGCGTAGAGCAGGGTCATCCCCTTCTGGAAGTACAAAAACGCCGTCCAGTTTCTCAGGCTCCGCTCATCGCCTGTCATCAGCTTTGCCCGCGCTCTATCGTGGTTCTCCAAAAAGCGGAGCTTGACGAAGTTCTCCGGGTATATGCTCTCCTGCCGGTTGATGGCGGCGGCGTACTCGCTCAGCGGTATTTTCCCGGTCAGATAGTCCTTATAATATGTAAAAATGTCATACTCATAGGACACATCAAAGGCCTGGAAAATCTCGCTGTCGGACAGGCACGGCACGCCGCGCGCTCTGTTCCAGGCGACAAACTCCGGCTCGGTCGATTCGCTCAGCCACAGGCAGCCGGGGCGCACCGCCTCGACCTCCCGCCGTGCGCGCAGCCAGAACTCCAGCGGGATAAGCGGCGCCACGTCGCAGCGAAAGCCGTCGACTATCCCCGCCCACATTTTGAGCGTCTCTATCTGATAGTCCCACAGGCCGGGGTTTGAGTAATCAAGGTCGATAACGTCCGTCCAATCGCCTATCCTGTTGCCGAAGCTGCCGTCCGGCTTGTGGTAAAACCACTCCGGGTGGTGCTCCGCCATCCACGAATCGGGCGAGGTGTGATTATACACCACGTCTATAATGCAGCGCATACCCAGCGCGTGGATAGCATCCACCAGCGCCTTGAAATCGTCCATCGTCCCCAGCGCGGGGTCTATCGCGCGGTAATCTCTGATAGCATAGGGGCTGCCAAGCGTCCCCTTGCGTGCCTTCTCCCCGATGGGATGGATCGGCATGAGCCAGATAATGTCAACGCCGAGGGCCTTGATGCGCTCAAGCTCATTCTGCACCTGCCGGAATGTCCCCTCCTCGCTGAAATTGCGCACAAAAACGGAATACATCACCATATTCCGATAGGTTTTTGAAGTGTTGACCGCCATGTTCTCTCTCCTCTCAGGCGATTTAGTATCAGAAGTATAGCACAAATCGGCGCGTTTTGTACACGGTAATTTTCGTTTTTGTTTTCCGGCATATGTCAAAAGCATTCTTGACATATGCCAGAAATAGTGATACGCTGTTCACAGATAACAGAGAAGGGATGAGGTGGATGCCGAGACGGAAGAAGTGCAGAAAGGTCTGCCAGATGCCGCCTGTTCAGGAGTTTCGCCCGGTAGGGGCTGCGCCCGGCGGGCTTGTGGTTCTGTCGGTCGATGAATATGAGGCCATTCGCCTTATCGACGGGCAGGGCTTCTCTCAGGAGGAGTGCAGCAGCTACATGCAGGTGGCGCGAACCACCGTGCAGCTTATTTACAACTCCGCCCGGAAAAAGCTGGCCGACGCGCTGGTGGAGGGGCTAACCATCCGTATTGAGGGTGGAGATTACCGCCTTTGCGACGGGTCGGAGGAATACTGCGGCTGCGGCGGCTGCTGGAAGCATCGCCGCTGTCAGACGCTGAAAAATGAGGAGGAAAAGCATATGCGTATCGCGATACCCCTGGATGAAAACAAGCAGGACGTGTGCATTGTCCTTGCGCGCGCCCCGTATTTCCTGTTTCAGGACGAAGATGGTGAGAGCATCGTCCCAAACCCTGCGGCTCAGGCTGAGGGCGGCGCTGGGATGCAGGCCGCGCAGTTTTTGCTGGATAGCGGCGTCACCGCGCTTATAACCGTCCGCTGTGGGCAGAACGCCGCCGATGTGTTCACCGCCGCGGGCATCAAGATTTATAAATCCGTCAACAAGACCGCGACAGCGGAGCTGGCCGCCTTTGCCGATGGCAAGCTCGAGGAGCTGACGCATTTCCACGGCGGCTACCACGGTGTGCAATGAGGATAGCGGTTTTAAGCGGCAAGGGCGGCGCGGGTAAGACCTTTGTCGCGGTAAATCTGGCGGCGGCTGCTGGCAGCGCGGTGTATATCGACTGCGATGTGGAAGAGCCGAATGGCCGCCTGTTTTTAAAGCCCGAGCAGGTGCGCCGCAGCCCGGTCTGCACTACCCTGCCGGAGTTTGACGCGGCGAAATGCACAGGGTGCAAAAAATGCGTGGACTTCTGCCGCTTCCACGCGCTGATTTATATTAAGGAAAAGCCCATGCTCTTTTCCGAGGTGTGCCACAGCTGCGGCGGCTGTATGCTCGTCTGCCCCGAGGGTGCGATAAGCGAAGCGCCGAAGCGAATCGGCACGCTTGAAGAGGGGCGGCATGGCGATGTAAAGGTCGTGACGGGCATCCTCGACCCGGGCGAGGCGACAGGCGTGCCGCTTATCCGGCAGGCGCTGAGCCGTGCCGAGGGGCTGAGTGTTATCGACTGCCCGCCGGGCAGCGCGTGCAGCGTGATGGAGAGCATCATGGACGCGGATTACTGCCTGCTGGTGGCAGAGCCCACAGCCTTCGGCTTTCACAATTTTCAGATGGTGCATGAGCTGGCGGCGCTGCTGGGCAAGCCCTGCGGCGTGGTTGTAAACAAGCAGGCCGGGGAATATGCCCCGCTGGAGGAGTATTGCCAGGCGAATGGGCTGCCGATTTTGGAGCGCTTTGACTATGACCCGGCGCTGGGCGCCCTGCTGGCGGACAACCTCATCGCCGCTGCGCAGCTGCCCGAGTATCGCTCACGCTTTGAGGCGCTGCTGGGGAAGATTGGAGGCCGTCAATGAAAAAACTGCTTCTTTTGAGCGGCAAGGGCGGCACCGGAAAAACCACGCTCTCCGCCGCGCTTATCGACCTCTTCCACGCGCGCGCCATTGCCGACTGCGATGTGGACGCGCCGAACCTCCATCTTGTCACGCGGCAGAGCGCCGCGCCCGAGCTGAGCGATTTCTTCGGCGGCGACAAGGCCGCGGTGGACACGCAGAAATGCGTCGGCTGCGGCGCGTGTGAGGAGCATTGCCGCTTTAACGCAATCAGCGTCAGGGATGGCAAGGCCGCCGTCAATGAATACGCCTGCGAGGGCTGCGGTGTCTGCGCCCATGTCTGTCCCTCCGAGGCGCTCAGCCTCAACAAGGACCTGGCGGGCACTCGCGCGCTCTATTCTGCTGAGAATGTTTTTTCCACCGCGACCTTGAAAATGGGGCGCGGCAACTCCGGAAAATTGGTAACTGATGTTAAGCTCGCCATGCTCAAGGCGGCGCCCGAGTGTGAGCTTGCCATTGTTGACGGCTCGCCCGGCATCGGCTGCCCGGTCATCGCCTCGGTCAGCGGGATGGATCTTGTCCTCATCGTTGCGGAGCCGAGCGGCAGCGGCGTGAGCGATCTCAAGCGCCTTGTAAAGACCGCCGAGAGCTTCCAGACCCGTCTTGCCGTCTGCGTCAACAAGTACGATGTCAGCCCCAGGCATGCGGCTGAAATTGAGGACTTCTGCCGCGAGGCGGGGATACTCTTTGTGGGCAAAATCCCCTTTGACCCGGCAGCCGCCAGGGCCGCAAACGAGGGGCGCTCCATTGCAGAGCTTGACTGCCCCGCCGCAAGTGCCGTGCGCGAGATATACAACCGGCTCAGAAAAGCGCTGGAGCTTTCTTGATTTCTAAAAATTTTAATATAAAAAGGAGAACACATTATGAAAATCGCAGTTTCCTGCAATGGTAATCAGATTTGGGCGCACTTTGGCCACTGTGAAAACTTCATGGTCTATGAGACCGAGAACGGGCAGATTCTCTCCGAGCAGTCCGTCCCCAACCCCGGTCATCGCCCCGGCTTCCTGCCGAACTTTCTGGCAGATATGGGCGTGAAGGTCATCATCTCCGGCGGCATGGGCGGCGGCGCTGTTGACATCTTCAACGAGCGCGATGTTGAGGTCATTCTCGGCGCGCAGGGCGATGCCAGGGCCGCTGTTGATGCGTATCTTCGCGGCGAGCTCGAGTCCACCGGCTCTGTCTGCCACGAGCATGAGCACGCCGACGAGTGCGGGCATCATTGAGAATATTTGAATTTAACAACAACTGCCAGGTCGAATGACTTGGCAGTTGTTGTTTTAAAATTGCATTACCCGCCAGAGCAAAATATGACGTCATGGTACGAACCCCAGTAGGATGACTTGAATGAAATATCGCCGACGCGATATGAAATAATCCTTGCGGATTATGAAATAAAATTCGTTCCTCATATGCTAAGCATATTTCACATTCGCGCAGCAAATATTTCATAGCGCAGCTATTTCACTCGTTCCGAAGGAACGAATTTCATTGAAAAAAGCACGCCAAAGGCGTGTGCGCCGGAGTGTTAAACAAGTGAACATTCGGTTGACACCTACAAGCGGCAAAAAAGCAGCAGCCACATGGAATTATTCCGTGTGGCCGCTGTTTTTTGCTTTTCGTTCTGGACTTTTTCGTTTTTCTCTGGCTTGCTTGTTGTAACAAACGCAAGGAGGAAAACACAATGACAATCGAAAAAGCGAACAAGGACTTCAGCCAGCTCATTGAGCAGAACGGCTTCACCAACACCGGCGCCAAGACTCCTACCGGCTGTGAGGTATACAGCCGCGAATGGAACCGCAAGGTGCAGGTAGCGTGGTACGATGAGAGCACCGACACACTCGCAATCAAAATCTGGATCAGCTATGGCATCCCTATGGTGTGGGTGATCCGTAACGGACGGATCGAGGATCGTATCAGGGACTACAACAGCCCGAAACGGGCTATGAACGCCATCGCAGAGATAGTAAGATGTGCAGGATTTGAAATGTAAAGCAATCAAAAAATGACCAATGCCAGATGGAATTACGGCATTGGTCTTTTTTATTTGAATGACAGCTATTTTTTCTATTGACATTATAATATTTTATAGTAAACTGAAATTATCTTTTAGTGTAATTCATTATAAAATATTATAACGAAAGGTGGTGCATTGATGTCAAACAGCATCTCAGACATTTTTAAAACAGATGAATATAAATTGCTTTTTTGGCTATCAGAGCACCAATCTAAAACACGAGATGGCCCGGTAATCAAATTTTCACAAGCCGAATTAGCTGCTGAGCTCCAGCACAGTCCTGCATCGGTCAACAAATGGATGCAGGCGTTATGCAAGGCGGGCTGTATCCAGATCAAAAAAGGAGGCAGCTACCTTATGACGAACAAAGGCAAGAAAACAATCGACACGATGAAAAAAATCGAAACTATACTGGCTGATGGTCAGTGATTGCAAAGGAGAATAAACACATGGCTTCGACAGAACAGAAAATTATTGTTATACCGGAAGGTAAAATTTGCGACTACATTGACCAGAAGTTTCGTAATGACACCCCGGAGGAATATGTTCGCCAGACGATAGAAAAACGGCTGGTAAACGAGCATAAATATCTCCCCAGCCAGATTAAAATTGAGTTCACTTTACAGGTGGGCTCCAATAAGCCCCGGGCTGACATCGTGATTTGGGATAAGGATGCTGCCGAGCAGACACAGGGAACGATTAAGCTGATTATCGAATGCAAGAAAGAGACCGTCGATGCTCGCAATGCAAAAGACGGTATTGCACAGCTCCAGTCCTATATGTCTGTTTGCCCGAATTGCGAGTGGGGCATGTGGACGAATAGTATTCAAAAATATGTATTCCGTAAAATGGTAGACGAGGCGGGAAATATCACATTTATGGAATACAACGACATCCCCTCCGCTGACGGTAACCTTGATGACGTTAACCGTCCCACAAGAACCAGCCTTAAAAACGCCTATGATGATAACCTTCTTTTCGTTTTCAAAACCTGCCATAACCATATCTATGTGAATGACGGTTTACAAAAGCAGCCTGCATTTTTCGAGCTGCTGAAAGTCATATTCTGCAAAATTGAGGACGAACGCAACATACCTAAGCCGCTGGAGTTCTATACCACTTCCGACGAACGCTCTAACCCTGATGGCCAGCTCACGGTAAAGAAGCGCATATCCAAGATTTTTGACCGTGTAAAAGCCCGTCACGGTAAAATCTTCGATGCAAATGATGAGATTAAACTGAGCCCTCGCAGCCTTGCATATATCGTCAGCGAATTGCAGCGTTATAGTCTGCTGAACACGAACATTGACATCAAGGGCAAAGCATACGAGGAAATCGTTGGAGCGAACCTCCGTGGTGACCGTGGCGAATTCTTCACACCCCGCAATGTCATGAAAATGGTCGTTGAGATGGTCAATCCGCAGACGGATGAGCGTGTCCTTGATAGCTCCTGCGGAACCGGCGGCTTCATCGTAACTGCCATGACGCATGCCATAGATCAACTGGAACAGCAGTATTCAGAAGCCCTCGGCGTAAAGCGTGAGGATTGGGACGACAATACCGTCCGCGCTTTCCGGGATAAAATATCCGAGATGGCTTCATCCAACTATTTTGGATTTGACATTAACCCCGATCTGGTCAAGGCCACAAAAATGAACATGGTCATGAACAATGACGGCAGCGGAAACATTCTTCAAGCCAATTCCCTTCTGCCGCCGCATGAATGGACGGATGAATTCAGAACCCGTCTTGCCGATGCACTTGGAATCAACAAATCCGATCTGCGCAATCATAATTCCATTGCATACTTTGACGTGATTGTTACGAATCCGCCGTTTGGCAGCAAAATTCCCATTAAAGATAAGAACATCCTTGAGCAGTTTGCATTGGCTCATATTTGGGAATGTGATAAGAAAACCGGTGTATGGAAGATGACAGATCGCCTGCAGTCCTCCGTCCCGCCGGAAATCCTCTTTATAGAGAGATGTACTCAGCTTCTTGTTCCCGGCGGGCGCATGGGTATCGTCCTGCCTGATTCTATCCTCGGTTCACCGGGGCTTGGATATATCAGAGAGTGGATGATCGCTAATCACCGCATCGTGGCAAGCATCGACCTTCACGTGGATACCTTCCAGCCCCGCAACGGCACACAGACTTCTGTGCTCATTCTCCAGAAGAAAACGCAGGCGCAGAAGGATGCAGAGGAAAAGAGCGGGACCATGGCCGACTACAACATTTTCATGGCTATGGTTGAGAAGGTCGGTCACGACAAACGTGGGAATCCGATATTCAAACGTGACAAGGAAGGAAATGAAATCCTTGTGCCGGACACCAACAGTGTGCTGGTTCTCGGGGAAACCGGAGACGGTGACAGGACAGTTTCTCAGCAGCAGAAGGTCAAAGTGGAAGATGATCAGACGCCGGATGTGCCTGCCATTTTCGCAGAGTGGAAGCAACAGGAGGGATTAGGATGGTAAATTCGAACTTAGCGCGAGCCGTTGATCCCGCTCCCATTATGGAGATCGAGGTAAATGAACAGCCAGTAAAATGGTGTTCCGTATCACTTTCCGATGTGGTGTCAAGAGGAAAGAGGCTGGAAGCCAGCGTGTATGATGTTGAGGCAAAACAGGCGAGATCCCTTATCTATAACGGAAAACATCCGGTCGCAACAGTGGGTGGAAAAGATGGGCTTACGACCTCCTATGTTTGTGGCAGGTTTAAGCGCGTGTGGGTAGAAAAATCTGACATGCCAATATTTCAGCCCTCGACGATCGTTGATATAAAGCCCACACCGGACGGTTATATTTCAAAGCGCACACATACGAACATTGATGCTCTCCGAGTGCACAAAGGTCAGATACTAATGACTTGCTCCGGTACGATCGGAAAAGTATCCTTTGTGTCAGACACCCTTGACGGCAAAATATTCAGCCACGATTTGTTACGAATAAACTGTATTCGACCGGAAGACGCAGGATACATTTATGCGTATCTCAAGAGCGCAGTTGGCAACAAAATCCTGCTTACCAATAGTTATGGTGCCGTTATTACGCATATTGAACCAGAACATTTATCGTCCGTCCCGATTCCCAATGCTCCAGCCGTAATAAAAAGCAGAATAAATGACTTGATCATCCGCTCCTATGGGCTGCGCGACGAATCGAATGAGCTGATCGACAGAGCAACAGAGCTGCTGAAAGAAGCCCTGTGTCTACCTGATGTCAGCGAATTTGATGTTGATTACTATAAGAAATCTGCGCCGGTGGATACGTTCAGCGTAAAACTGAGCAATATGGCAGGCCGCTTGGATGCTTCGTATCATGTCCCTATTGTTGATGCTATTACGGCGCACCTACGGAAATATGCGGAAGAAGTTACCACCGTGGGAGATAAGCGGATTAGCAAAGAGGTTATTCTCCCCATGAGATTTAAGCGGGTATATGTTGATGAAGGACATGGCCGCGTGCTGTTTGGAGGGAAGCAGCTCTATGAACTTGATCCGTCTGGAAAGAAATATTTATCCGTTGCAAAGCACGAAAAACTTTTCAATAAACTGGAAATATCGCAAAATACAACTTTAATCACCCGTAGTGGTACTATCGGTAAGGTTGCCCTCGTTCCAAAGCATTGGGAACACTGGATTCCTTCCGACCACATTATTCGTGTTGTCCCTGCCAACAACGACATTGCTGGATATCTTAATATTTTCTTGGCATCGGATTACGGATACCAACTGATTACGCGGTTTACCTATGGTTCCGTAGTTGACGAGATAGACGACACACATGTAAGCAATATCCCTGTTCCGCTTTTGAAGGATAAGGATGTACAGAAGCAGATCAATGATCTGGCACTGGAAGCGAGCCAGAAACGCTATGAAGCATACACGCTGGAGCAGCAGGCCCTTCGCATCATGGATGAGGAAGTAATTTATGCGAAGTGAGGTGAATTAGGGTGCCGGGATATAAAGATTGGATAGATGCCATAGACATGCCGATCTTCAAATAGCACTTGCGCGCACCCACAAAGGCGTGCTTTTTTCTGGTATGCTTTACACTAAAGATGCAGCCAACTAAAACCAAACCGCAGCCCAGCGCAGCGGGTGCGGTTTGGAAAGGAGGAGCAAGGGAGCGGGTGGATGGCGTTCTTTTTTGCCAAAACAAAAGAACGCCGGAACAAAGCGGACTTTGCTCCGACGCGGTATGCCCGACAAGATTCGAACTTGCGACCTGACTCGAC
>ULWX01033806.1_pt1 | contig 20872 bp, 15 predicted proteins | sample 1960851 | NCBI WGS metagenome assembly ULWX01 (sample SAMEA4835826, study PRJEB28245) | human gut metagenome | biome: gut microbiome; material: fecal sample | place: Denmark | collected 2008 | reverse complement strand
GGGGCGGATATCCGCGCAGAGCTGCAGGGCGGCATGCCGTTTGCCGCGGCGCGGCAGAGAGCGGTTGCACGCCGCGTCGGCGCGCTGGCGGAGCTGCTGGATGCACCGAACAACATTTTGGCGGTGGAATATCTGAAGGCCATCTACGACCAGCGTCTGAACCTGCGCCCGGTGACAATGCTGCGGACCGGCGCGCAGCACGATCAGGCGGGGAAGGGACGCTTTCGTTCGGCGTCGGAGCTGCGCACGTTCCTCGGCGCGGGACGGGATGTTTCCGGGTACGTGCCGGAGGAGGCCGCGGCGGTGTACGCCCGTGAGGAGAAGCTTGGCCGCGGTCCGGTGCTGCCGGAGAATCTGGAGATTGCGCTCCTGTCACGGCTGCGGATGCTGGACCGGGCGGCATACGCCGCTCTGCCGGACGCGGAAGAAGGGCTTGGAAACGCCCTGCACCGCGCTGCGCACGAGGAGGCCACGCTCGACGCTGTGCTGGCCGCGGCCAAATCGAAGCGCTATGCGCTCGCGCGCATCCGGCGCATGACGATGTGCGCCGCGCTCGGCGTCACGAAAGGGATGGCGGATGGCACGCCGCCGTATGTCCGGGTGCTGGCGGCAAGCGGAGAGGGGCGTGCGCTTTTGCGGGAGATGGACGAGAAATGCGCGCTGCCGGTCATCACAAAGCCCGCCGCAGCCCGGAGCCTCCCGGAAGAGGTCGCCGCGCTGTTTGAGCTGTCTGCCGACGCGCATGACCTTTATGTCCTCGGCTACGGCGCGCGTGAGGAACGGCGCTGCGGCGGGGACTGGCGGCGGTCGCCGTTCCTGCTTTGACGCTTTGCACAGGCACCAAATCCCGAAATGTTACAGGTTTATGAAATTTCATATTGCAATTTCAGAAAATTAATAGTATAATTTCTGCATAAATCGTGAGGACAAATGTCCACTTGATGCGGACATTTGCCCGAACGACGTAATTTGAGGAGGAATTTCAAAATGAAAAAAACAATTGCGCTCGTCCTCGCGCTGGTTATGGTGTTCGCACTGTGCGCCTGCGGCCAGAAGACCGAGACCGACAAGGGCGGCGACACGGCTGCTCAGGGTGTCGTCATTGACGGCGATACCATTAAAATTGGTGTGTTTGAGCCTGCAACCGGCGAAAACGGCGCCGGCGGCATGCAGGAAGTGCTCGGCATCCGCTATGCAAACACCGTTGCTCCGACCGTGAAAATCGGCGATAAGGAGTACAATGTGGAACTCGTCGAAGTTGACAACCAGTCCGATAAGACCGCGGCTGTTACCGCTGCGCAGCAGCTTGTGAGCTCCGGCGTCATTGGCGTGCTTGGTTCTTACGGCTCCGGCGTGTCCATCGCTGCAGGCGAGACCTTTGCCAGCGCGCTGATCCCCGCGATCGGCTGCTCCTGCACGAACCCGCAGGTCACTGCCGGCAATGAGTACTACTTCCGCGTCTGCTTCCTCGATCCGTTCCAGGGCACTGTGATGGCGAACTACGCCAAGGCGCAGGGCTGCGTGAAGGCTGCGGTCGTCAACCAGAACGGCGACGACTACTCCACCGGCCTGGCCAACTACTTCAAGGAAGCCTTCAAGGCGATGGACGGCTGCGAGGTTGTCTATGAGGGCACCTACAACACCAACGAGACCGACTTCAACGCGATCCTGACCTCCGTCAAGTCCTCCGGGGCTGATGTGATGTTCGTTCCCTCTTCCATCGTCAGTGCCGGCCTGATCATCAAGCAGGCGCGCGACATGGGCCTGACCTGCAAGCTGATGGCGGGCGACACCTGGGAGAACGCCACCATCATTGAGAACGCCGGCGCCGACAACTGCGAAGGCGCTGCATTCTCCACCTTCTTTGACGAGAACGACGCCAGTGCGGCGGAGTTCGTCAAGGGCTTCAAGGAGTATCTGAACAGCTCTTCCGAAAACCTGAAGCTCAACAGCGGCAACGACACCGTCGCGGCTGTCTCCGCTCTGGGCTATGACGCTTACATGACGATGATCGAGGCGCTCAAGGCCATCGAAGGCGACGTTACCTCCGTGGCGCTGCGCGAGGCTCTGGTCGGCGTGAGCTACAACGGCGTGACCGGCGCGATCACCTTCAACGAAGAGGGCGACGCCAATAAGGACATGGCTTACATCAAGACCATGACCGACGGTGCGTTCAAGTTCGTCGGCACCCAGAAGACCGACGGCACCTTCACCGCTGCCGAGTAATCGAATCCGCACAACATAAAACCATACCCGACATGGCGCAAATCGGCGGGGAAACTCGCCGATTTGCTTTGTCGTTTTCCCACGCGTCCCCAGATACAGAAAATTTCGCACCTATCACCTGAAAACAGGGGGTTTTTCCATGACAGCATTTTTACAGAACTGTCTCAATGGCCTGTCCATCGGCAGTATCTATGCGCTGATCGCCATCGGCTACACCATGGTCTACGGCATTCTCCGCCTGATCAACTTCGCACATGGCGATATTTTTATGATGGCAGGCTATTTCATGATTATCTGCATGACAGACCTGCTGATTCCGTGGTACATATCCATCATCCTTGTGATTGTGTTCACCGTCCTGCTCGGTGTTATCATAGAGAAAGTTGCCTATAAGCCGCTGCGCAGCGCGCCGCGTATGTCGGTCATGATCTCCGCCATCGGCGTGTCCTACTTCCTGCAGAATTTTGCGACCTATCTGTTTTCCGCGCAGCCGAAGGGCTACCCGGCGGCGGAAATGGGCCTTTTGAGCAAAACGGTCCAGATCGGCAGTATCTCCACGATGCTGGTCACGTTCATTACGCCGATCCTGACCGTGGCACTCGTCTTTGCGCTGGTGTTCCTGATTAAGAAAACGAAGATCGGCATGGCGATGCGCGCGGTGTCGAGAGACTTTGAGACCGCGCGGCTCATGGGCATCCGCATCAACGGCGTCATCAGCTTTACGTTTGCGATCGGCTGCGGCCTTGCGGCGATCGGCTCGGTGCTGTATTTCATTCCGCGCTCCTCGGTCTATCCGCTGGCGGGCTCGCTGCCCGGTCTGAAGTGCTTTGTGGCGGCGGTGTTCGGCGGCATCGGCTCGATCCCCGGCGCGCTGGTCGGCGGCTTTTTGATCGGCATCTGCGAGACCTTCATCAAGGCCAGCGCCTATTCGGAATTCAGTGATGCGATCACGTTCGTCATCCTGATCGTTGTGCTTCTGGTGCGTCCCACCGGCCTGTTTGGCGAGAAGCTGAAAGAGAAGGTGTGAGCATGCGTAAAAAGACGAAAATCATTTGTTCGGTGATCGGCCTGCTTGCCATCGCGGGCGTCATCATCTATGCAGGCGAAGCGCTGCCGACGTCGTCCATGTTCCGCACGGTGCTGCAGCTCGGCGTCATTTACGCGCTGATCGCGGTGTCCATGAACCTGTGCAACGGCTTTACCGGCCTGTTTTCGCTCGGCCAGGCGGGCTTCATGACGCTCGGCGCCTATACCTATGCGATTTTGACGATTCCGGTCTCCGCCAGACCCGGCGTGTATTACCTCTACGGTGTGGCGGACTGGCTGGCGAACCTGCAGCTCCCGCTCCCGGTTGCGCTGCTGGTTGCGGGACTGGTCGGCGCGCTGTTTGCCGCGATTATCGGCGCTCCGGTTTTGAAGCTCAAGAGCGACTATCTGGCAATTGCAACGCTGGGCTTCGCGGAAGTTGTGCGCATCGTGGCGGCCTCCTCGCCGCTCAACCGCGTGACCAACGGCTCGATGGGTCTGACCAAGATCCCCGGCTTTTCCAGCTACTACGGCATCTTCATCGTGGCGATCGTCTGCATCGTTATCATCATCCTGCTGCTGAATTCGTCCTATGGCCGCGCCTTCAAGGCGATACGCGATGACGAGGTCGCAGCGGAGGCGATGGGTATTAACCTCTCGAAGCACAAGCAAATCTCTTTCATCATCAGCTCGTTTTTCGCGGCCATTGGCGGCGCGCTCATGGCGATGTACCTCGGCGCGGTGTCGGCCACGACCTTCACCATCGCGGTGACGTATTTCATTCTGCTGATCGTCGTGATCGGCGGTATGGGCAGCGTGACCGGCAGCATCATTTCCGCATTCCTCGTTATTGCCTGCCGCGAATGGTGGCTGCGCTTCCTGGACCAGCCGATGATGATCGGCACGTTCAAGGTCCCGCTGCTCAAGACCGGCTTCCGCATGGTCGTGTTCTCCGTCATCCTGATGATCGTCGTGCTGTTCTTCCGCACGGGCATTATGGGCGACAAGGAGTTTAGCTGGGATGCCATTGCAAACTTCTTCCGGAATCTGTTCCACAGGAAAAAGGCGGCTCCGGCGAAGGGAGGTGCAGACGATGAGTGAAAATGTGCTTCACGTGGAAAACATTACGATGCAGTTCGGCGGCGTTGTGGCGGTGAACAACCTGTCCATCGACATTCCGGAGGGTAAGATCGTCGCGCTCATCGGGCCGAACGGCGCAGGCAAGACCACGGCTTTCAACTGCATCACCGGCGTGTATGAGCCGACGAACGGCAAGGTCGAATTCATGGGCAAGACCATCGTGGAAAACTATCCGCGCGGCAAGATGAAAAAGACCTACGCCGGCGAAAACCAGGGGCTGTACACCCACGTGGTCAGCCCGACGCCGGATAAGATCACGAAGCTCGGCATCGCCCGCACATTCCAGAACATCCGCCTCTGGAGCAGCATGACGGTGTTTGAAAACGTGCTCACGGCAAAGCACATGCGCGCCAAACAGAACGTGTTTTCCTCCACCTTCCGCGGCAACGCAAAGGAAGAAAAGCGGATGCGGGAGGAGACCATGACGCTCCTCGTGGAGCAGGGGCTGGACAAATACAAGGATGAGCGCGCCACCAGCCTGCCGTACGGCCTGCAGCGCCGTCTGGAGATTGCGCGTGCGTTGGCGACGAATCCGAAACTGCTGCTTCTGGACGAACCGGCTGCCGGCATGAACCCGCAGGAGACGCAGGAGCTGGCCCGATTCATCCACGAGATCCGCGACAAGTATGGCCTGACGATCTTCCTGATCGAGCACCACATGGACCTCGTCATGCGGATTTCCGATTACATTTACGTCATTGACTTTGGCAGCGAGATCGCGCAGGGCGTTCCGAAGGACGTTCAGAATAACCAGCGCGTTATCGATGCCTATCTGGGGGTTGTGGAAGATGAGTGAACCAATCCTGAAAATCAGCGACCTCAAGGTCAATTACGGCGGCATCGAGGCCGTCAAGGGCATTTCGTTTGACGTTCCGGAGGGCGAGATCGTCACGCTCATCGGCTCCAACGGCGCCGGGAAAAGCTCCACGCTGCGCACGATCGCGGGTCTGGTCAAGCCGGCCGGCGGCACAATTTCGCTGCAGGGCGAGGACATCACCGGCAAGGATCCCACTGCCATCGTCACCAAGGGGGTCACGCTCGTGCCGGAGGGGCGCCGTATTTTCCCGGACATGACCGTACTCGAAAACCTCAAGATCGGCGCGTACCTCCGTAAGGACGATCTGACGGATGACCTGAACTGGGTGTTCGAGCTGTTCCCGCGCCTGAAGGAGCGCAGCTGGCAGGCCGGCGGTACGCTCTCCGGCGGCGAGCAGCAGATGCTCGCCGTGGGCCGCGCGCTCATGAGCCGCCCGCGCGTGCTGATGATGGATGAGCCGTCCCTCGGCCTTGCGCCGCTGGTCGTGCGCGACATTTTCGGCATCATTCAGGAGATCAACAAGCAGGGCGTTACCATCCTGCTCATCGAGCAGAACGCCAACATGGCGCTGAAGATCGCCGATATCGGCTACGTGCTCGAAACCGGCCGCATCACGCTCACCGGCACCGGCAGCGAGCTGCTGGCGAACGACGCCGTGAAAGAGGCCTACCTCGGCGCATAATCGTACAGTCAAAATCCACCGGTTTTGCCGGTGGATTTTGTTATGCCCGGAGCATGCAGAAAATGCCTTTGAAAGCGGATGCTTTTATGGTAAAATGAATCGCGGATTGGGTTGATGGCACGAAATGTGATGAAACATATCGCCGCGTTGGCGCGTCAAACCTACAAAGACAGAAACGAGGTGCCATATGAAAAAGTATCTGACATTACTCCTGACTTTGTGCATGGTGTTCGGCCTGCTCGCGGGCTGCGCCGAAAAGCCGGCAGAGCCGTCCGCGCAGACGGACACGACGCAGCAGGATGCAGCGCTGACCTTTGCCACGAGCTATGAGCAGGTCTATAAGGCGCTCGCCACCGCGAAGGAAAACACCGATGCGCGCAATGACATGAACGCAAGCGCGGCGGAGACGCTGACAGACGGATCAGCGGACGGCGGAGACCAAGGTGAGAGCGCGGACGGCACGTTCTATTCCGGCACCAATGTGCAGGTGCAGGGCGTGGACGAGGGCGATATTGTCAAGACTGACGGCACGTACATTTACATTCTGCGCGAGTGCGAATGGATCATCATGCAGGCGGACGGCGCGGAGGTGACCGACGTTTCGCACACCGTCATCGGGCAGGAATGGGATTCGGGCAAGTCGGATGACGGCAGCAGCCACGGCAGCGAAAAGCTGCCGCAGGAGCTGTATCTCGCCGGCGACCGCGCAGTCATCCTCTCAACCTACTACGACTGGTCAGAGCGTGTTATGGAGGATTCCTCCGATTCGGCGCAAGCGGGCGGCAGCAACTATGTCTCGGTCGATCTCTATGACATCTCCGACCCGGCATCGCCCAAGCTGGTGAAATCGCTCGGACAGGATGGATATTTGGTCGCTTCGCGCATGATCGACGGCATTTTGTACCTCTGCACGTCCTATTATACGGCGCGCATGGACGAGGATGCGGTGGAAAGCTACGTCCCGTGCCTGTACACGGATGGGGAGCGGCGCCCGGTAGAGTGCGATACGATCGGCCTTCTGCCGTATGAGGATTCCATGACCTACGCCGTGCTCGCATCCTACGACGTGGCGGCAGGAAGCCTTTTAAACAGCCAGTCCATCCTTGGCGGCGGCGAAACGGTGTATATGAACGCGCAGAATCTCTATCTCAGCCGCAGCGTGTATCGGGATCAGGCGGGCGAGCCGTATCAGGAGGACAATTACACGGTGACCGAGCACAAAACTGACGTGCAAACGACGGTCAACCGCTTTTCCGTGACCGATGGAAAGCTTGTCTACGCGGCGACGGGCACGGTTCCCGGTGCGCTGCTCAACCAGTTCTCCATGGATGAGAACGCGGGCTGTCTCCGCCTTGTGACGACGGAGAACACCGGAAGCTACCGCGTATATGTGGACAAGGCGCGCGGGTTTGAAAACTATGACGCGGACGAGACCAAGAGCGTGAACGATCTGTTTGTGCTGGACGGCGACCTGAAAATTGCCGGCAGCGTGACCGGCCTCGCGGAAAACGAGCGGATCTATTCCGCCCGGTTCGACGGCGACTACGGCTATGTCTGCACCTACCGCACCGTAGACCCGATTTTCGCCATTGACCTAAGCAATCCCGCGAATCCGTCCGTTCTGGGTGAGCTGAAGCTGCCCGGCTATTCGGACTATCTCCACGTTTGGAACGACGGCCTGCTCTTTGGCCTCGGCATGAATACGCAGGAGATCGAGACGGAAGGCCAAACCACTGCGAGGGTGGAGGGTATGAAGATGATTATGGTGGACACGTCCGATCCTGCCAACCTCACGGCGCAGCACACCATGGACATCGACGCGGATTACAGCGTGGCGCTGAACAACCACAAGGCCATTCTGGTGGACAGTGAGAAGAATCTGATCGCGTTCCCGGCGGAGGGGAGCTATCTGGTGTACAGCTACACGGCAGAGAGCGGCTTCAAGCTGGAGGCAGAGATCTCCGTCTCCGAGTGGGACTGGAACAACCGCGGCCTGTACATCGGCAGCTACTTTTACGTCGTTGGCAGCGACTATGTGAACATCCTCAATATGGAGACCCTCGAAAATGTGGGCCAGGCCATCATCTCCCGCGGATAATTCTGAATCAACAAACAAGGGCAGACCAAGCGGTCTGCCCTTGTTTTCGTGTTTACAGAAGCAGCATCTTGTGGTAAAATTCCAAGGTACGAAACGAAAGGAGAGCCGCCATGCTGGAGAAGCTGAAGCAGGTCGAGTCACGTTTTTCCGAAATTGAGAGCAAGCTGACCGACCCCGCGTATTATTCCGACCCGGCGGCGTTCCAACGCCTCTGCCGGGAGCAGAAAGAGCTGCAGCCGGTCGTTGAGACGTACCGCGCGTATCAGAAATGCGGCGATGAGCTGGAGCAGGCGCGCGCGCTGCTGAACGATCCGGAGCTGCACGATATGGCGCAGGAGGAGTTCGAAGCGGCCAAGGCGCGCCGGGCGGAGCTGGAGCAGGCGCTGCGTCTTTTGCTGCTGCCGCGCGACCCGAACGACGAGCGCAATGTGATCCTGGAAATCCGCAGCGGCGTCGGCGGGGAGGAGTCCGCGCTCTTTGCGCACAGCCTCTACCGGATGTACACCATGTATGCCGACGCACACGGGTGGAAGACGGAGCTGGCGAACCTGAGCGAAACGGAGCTTGGCGGAGTCCGCGAGGCGAGCGTCCTCATCGAGGGCGCGGGAGCGTATTCCCGGCTGAAGTTTGAAAGCGGCGTCCACCGCGTGCAGCGCGTGCCGGAAACGGAGGCGGGCGGCCGAATCCATACCAGCACGGCCACGGTCGCGGTGCTGCCGGAGCTGGACGAGATCGAGTTTCACATCGACCCGAAGGATTTGCAGATCGACACATACCGCAGCTCCGGTGCGGGCGGCCAGCACGTCAACAAGACCGAGAGCGCCATCCGCATCACGCACCTGCCGACCGGCACGGTGGTGGAATGTCAGGACGAGCGCAGCCAGTATAAGAATAAGGATCGCGCCATGAAGATCCTCGCTTCGCGCCTGTATGCGGCGGAGCAGGAGCGGCGCAGCACCGCCGTGGCCGCGCAGCGCCGGAGCCAGGTCGGCACCGGGATGCGCAACGAGCGCATCCGCACCTACAATTTTCCGCAGGGGCGCGTGACCGACCACCGCATCGGCCTGACGCTGTATAAGATTGACCAGATCATGGATGGCGATCTCGATGAGATCATGGACGCGCTCATCACCGCCGATCAGGCGGAAAAGCTCAGGGCGTCTCTGGAGGAAGTATGAAAACGGAACGGATCACAACGCAGCTCGACCGCGCGGCGGAGATTCTGCGTCAGGGCGGCCTTGTCGCCGTGCCGACGGAGACGGTTTATGGGCTTGCGGGCAGCGGACTAGACCCCGCTGCCGTGGAGCAAATATACGAGGTCAAGGGGCGCCCCGCAGTCAAGCCGCTGTCGCTCATGGTGCATGACGCGCAGGCGATGGCGCAATACTGTATGCAAGTGCCGCGCGCGGCATATGCTTTGGCAGAGCGTTTCTGGCCAGGGCCGCTGACGATTGTGCTGCAATCCAGGGACTGCGTGCCTGGGATTGTCCGCGCGGGCGGCGAGACGGTCGGGCTCCGCTGTCCGGATCACCCCGCGACGCTGGAGCTGCTCCGGCAGGCGCAGCTTCCGCTGGCAGCGCCTTCAGCGAACCCATCGGGCGCGCCCAGCCCCAAAACGGCGGACGAGGGGCTGCGCTATTTTGACGGGAAGATCGACGCGGTCATCGACGGCGGCGCCTGCGGCATCGGCAGGGAGTCTACGATCGTGGATTTGTCTGTCACGCCGTACTGCGTTTTGCGCGCGGGCGCGCTGCCGGAGAACACGGTGTGGGATGCGCTGGTGCGCTCCATGCAGGTGGTCGGCATCACGGGCGGCACCGGCTGCGGGAAAACGACGGCATTGAACGTGCTGCGGGACATGGGCGCGCTGGTAATCGACTGCGACGCAGTGTATCATGAGCTGCTGGCTTCCAGTTCGGAGATGCTCGCGGAGGTTGCCGCACGCTTTCCCGGCACGGTGGAACACGGCGCACTGCAGCGCAAAAAGCTTGGCGCGGTCGTCTTTGACGACGTGCAGGCACTGGAGGATCTCAACGCCATCACGCACCGGTATGTCTGCGCGGAGGTGGACCGGCGGCTGCGCGACTGGGCGCGGATGGGCGAAAGGCTCGCTGCGATCGACGCGATCGCACTGATCGAGAGCGGGCTTGCGGAGCGCTGCGGCGTGGTGCTCGGCGTGACCGCGCCGCGCGAAGCGCGCATCGGTCGGCTGATGGCGCGCGAGGGAATTTCCCGCGCATACGCCGAAGCGCGCATCGACGCGCAGAAGCCGAACAAATGGTTTGCGGAACATTGCGACCGCGTGCTGGAAAACAGCGGGTCGCTGGATACATTTCAAAAGACATGCAAGCAAGTGATACAGGAGGTTTTGGCATGAGCGAGCATAAAGAATGGCGCGAAAAGCTCTTTTACGAACAGAAGAACGGATATGACCGGATCGACGCGGAGGAGGCGAAGCTCGCCTACGCGTACTGCGAGGGGTATAAGCAGTTTTTGAACACGGCGCGCACCGAGCGCGAGGCTGTGAAGGCGGCCATCGGGCTGGCAGAGGAGGCCGGGTTCGTACCGTATGAATATGGCATGACACTCCAGCCGGGTGCGAAGGTGTATTACAGCAACCGCGGCAAGGCGCTGATGCTGGCTGTGATGGGACGCGAGCCGCTGAGCGCGGGCTGTGTGATCGCGGGTGCGCACGTGGACTCCCCGAAGCTGGATCTCAAGCAGCTTCCGCTGTATGAGGACACGGAGATGGCCTATTTCAAGACGCACTACTACGGCGGCATCAAGAAATACCAGTGGGTGACGATCCCGTTGGAGCTGCACGGCGTCGTCGCGCTGAAAAACGGCGATCTGATCGACGTGGTTATCGGCCGCGACCCGGACGATCCGCAGTTCGTCATCACCGATCTGCTGCCGCATCTCGGCGCGGATCAGATGAAAAAGACGATGGCCGAGGGCATTTCGGGCGAGGGGCTGAACCTGCTGATCGGCAGCGTGCCGTATGCCGACGAGGGCAAGGACCGTGTGAAGCTCGCCATCCTCTCGCTGCTGAACGACGATTACGGCATCACGGAGGAGGATTTCCTCTCCGCCGAGCTGACCGCCGTCCCGGCGTTTGAGGCGCGCGACATCGGCCTGGACCGCAGCATGATCGGCGCTTACGGGCATGACGACCGCGTGTGCGCGTACGCCGAGCTGCGCGCGATTCTGGACGTGGACGTACCAGAGCGCACGGCTGTGTGCATCCTCGCCGACAAAGAGGAGATTGGCTCCGAGGGCGTGTCCGGCATGAAGTCCCGTGCGTTCGAGACGTTCATGACCGACCTCTGCGAGCAGCAGGATGTGCCGCTGCGCCGCTGCTTTGAGAACAGCTTCTGTCTCTCTGCCGACGTGTGCAACGCGTTTGACCCGAACTTCCCGGAGGTCAGCGAAAAACGCAACGAGGCCAAGATCAACTACGGCATGGGGATCTGCAAATTTACCGGCGCGCGCGGCAAATCCGGCACGAGTGACGCTTCGGCGGAGATCGTGGCGCACCTGCGCCGCCTGTTTTCGGAAAACGGCGTCGTCTGGCAGCTCGTGGAGCTGGGCAAGGTCGATCAGGGCGGCGGCGGCACCATCGCAAAGTTCATGGCCGAGCGGAACATCGACACCATCGACGCGGGCGTGCCGGTGCTGAGTATGCATTCGCCGTTTGAGACCGTGTCGAAGTTCGACTGCTGGATGACCTACAAGGGCGTTCTCGCGGCGTATCAGGAGGAGACTTAAGCAAAAATTCAGAAACTTCCGGTGAAAACGGGCGATTTCCGCCCGTTTTCGCTTGTTCTTTGGGCCCAAATGTGGTATCATTTTCATTCAGGGTTACATAATCTGTTTGACTTTTTCCAATCAGGAGGTGCATTCGTGACCATCTGGAATGCGATCATTTTGGGGCTGGTACAGGGCATTGCGGAATTTCTGCCCATCTCCAGCTCCGGGCATCTTTCGGTGCTGCAAAATCTGTTTCATATGTCTACGGCCGAGGACGGCCATATGTTTTTTGACGTGCTGCTGCATCTGGGCACGCTCATTTCCATCTGCATCGTGTATTGGCGCGATATCGTGAAAATGTTCTGCGAGACGATCCAGTTTTTCCGGGACATGAAAAAGCCTGCTGCCGAGCGCCAGCAGCAGCTTCCCGCCGCGCGCATGGTTCTGATGATTATCGTGGCGACGCTGCCGCTGTTCGTGATTTTGCCAATCAACGACTATGTGGAGCAGCTTTATTACCACACAATCTTCATCGGCGTCGCCTTTGCGCTCACCGGCTGCCTGCTGTTCGTGTCCGACAGGATGCCGACCGGCAAGCGCACGGAAAAGAACATGCGCGTCAAGGATGCGCTCATCATCGGCGTGTGTCAGGCCATTGCGACGATCCCTGGCCTGTCCCGCTCCGGCACCACGATTACGGCGGGCATGGCCACCGGGCTGAACCGGGATTTCGCCGTCAAGTTTTCGTTTATGATGTCGCTGCCGGCCGTGCTCGGCGCGAACATTCTCTCCCTTGCGAAGGCCGCCAAGGCGGGCATCGACGTGTCGCTCCTGCCGGCGTATCTGATCGGCATGGTCGTGGCGATGGTGTCCGGCGTGTTTGCGATCGGTCTGGTCAAGCGCATCACGAGCAAGGGCAAGTTCGGCAACTTCGCATACTACTGCTGGGGCGTCGCCGGCCTGACGATCATTCTGTCTCTGATTTTCTGAGAGGACGTATTTTAAATGGCAAACAAATCTGCAGGTTCTTCCAAAAAGAATAGCGGGACGAAGAAAAACACCAATCCGCAGAAGAAAAAGCCCACGGCTGCGGCAAAGGCCGCGCCGCAGAGCGCGCCGGTGTCGCACTTTCAGACGGCCTGGCCGTATGCGCTCGTGTGCGTACTGCTGGCGTTGCTGGCGATTCTGGGCTTTTTCCCGGTAGACGGATTCGTGATCGACTATTTCTGCGCCTTTGTAAAGGGCGTCATCGGCTATGGCTTCTGGCTGTTTCCGTTTGCGCTGCTGCTGCTCGCGTGGACGCTGGTGGGCAAGAACCGTAGGCGTATTGTGCTGCGCATCGTGTCGATCCTGCTGCTGCCGCTTCTGTTCGGCACGCTGCTGCACCTGATTTTGTGCCGCTCGGCGTTTACGACGGCGGACTTCGGTGCGGTGATCTCGGAGCTGTACTCCGGCGGCAAGGCGCTCACCTGCGGCGGCGTGCTCTCCGGCGGGCTTGGTATTCTGTTGAAGGCGGCGCTGAGCGTGTATGCCTCCGTTCCCGTGGTGCTGCTGGCGTTCCTGTACGTTCTGATGTGCAGTCTGAATTTGACGTTGGCGAAGATCATCGGCTGGTTCCATGACCGCGCGGAGTCGAAATACATCCCGGATGAGGAGATCATCCCCGACGAGGAGGACAATGCCGTGCCGCTGCAGCCTGTGCCGGAGCTGCCGGGCAGCAAGCGGAAAAAGGCCGCGGAAAAGCCGGTCGCGCAGAAGAAATTCATCGACATCCCGGTCGATTCCGAGGTGAACCTCGAGACGCCGGTGGAGCCGCTGCCGGTCACACCGGCCAAATCCCGCGCGAAGAGCAAGGCGGGCGCGGAAACGAAGGACGTGCAGCCGCTGTCCGTGGAGGAGGCCGCTGATCTCTGCGGCGTTCCCGTGGCGGAGACGGTTTCCAGGGAAATCGTGAGTGAACCGAAGCCCTCCAAAAAGGCCGCCAAGGAGGCGGTCGCGGCGGAGACGGCTGCGATCACCACCGCGATTGAAAATGATACTGCGGACCATTCCCAGTACCAGCTCCCGCCGGTCACTTTCTTGCGTGCGGGCAGGAAAAATCAGACGGATGCCACAGAGGAGGTCCGCTTCAACCGCGAGCGGCTCGATACCGCGCTCAAGAGCTTCGGCGTGAACGCAGCCATCAAGGACATTACCCGCGGCCCCACCGTGACACGCTACGACTTGGAGCTGGAGGCGGGCGTTAAGCTCAACAAGATTACGAACCTGTCCGGCGACCTTGCGCTGGCGCTCGGCGTGACGAGCGTGCGCATCGCCCCGATTCCGGACAAAATCTCCACCGTCGGTATCGAGGTGCCGAACAAGGTGGTCAGCACGGTCTGCCTGCGCGACATCATCGACACGCCCGACTTCCGCAACGCAAAGTCAAAACTGTCCTTCGCCGTCGGCAAGGACATCGGCGGCAACTGCATCATCGGTAACATCTCCAAGCTGCCGCATATGCTCATCGCCGGTACGACCGGCTCCGGCAAATCCGTGTGCATGAATTCGCTCATTCTGAGCCTGCTGTATAAGGCGACGCCGGATGAGGTGCGCCTGATCATGATCGACCCGAAGATGGTCGAGCTCGGCATCTACAACGGCATTCCGCACCTGTATATTCCCGTCGTGACCGACCCGAAAAAGGCGGCGGGCGCGCTGCAGTGGGCGGTCGTGGAGATGCTCAAGCGCTACCGCCTGTTTTCTGAGGCGCAAGTGCGCGACCTCAAGAGCTACAACGACCTGCAAAAGGCCGATCCGGAGGGCACGACGCTGCCGCAGGTCGTCATCGTGATCGACGAGCTGGCCGATCTGATGCTCTGCGCTGCCAAGGAAGTGGAGGAGAGCATCTGCCGCGTGGCGCAGATGGGCCGCGCGGCCGGTATGCACCTCATCATTGCGACGCAGCGTCCGTCGGCGGACGTCATCACCGGCCTGATGAAGGCGAACATCCCCAGCCGCATCGCGTTTGCGGTGTCGTCCTCGCTGGAGAGCCGCATCATTCTGGACAACTCCGGTGCGGAAAAGCTCATCGGCATGGGCGACATGCTCTATGCGCCGATCGGCTGTGGCAAGCCGCTGCGCGTGCAGGGTTCGTTCGTGTCCGACGAGGAGCGCGAGGAGGTCGTGAACTTCATCAAGCAGCACTCCGAAGCGCAGTACAGCGACGATATCATTGCCCAGATTGAGCAGGCCGCCGCGGCGGAGGACAAGTCTGGCAGCGCGCCGGCCGATTCCGGCAATGACAAGAAAAACGACTACGACGAGCTGCTGCCGCAGGCGGTGGACGTTATTTTGGAAACGAATCAGGCGTCGGTCTCTATGCTCCAGCGCCGGCTGAAGCTCGGCTACTCGCGTGCGGCGCGGCTGGTTGATCAGATGGAGGAGATGGGCGTGGTCGGGCCGTTCGAAGGCTCCAAGCCGCGCAAGATCCTCATCACGAAGCAGCAGTGGCAGGAGATGCAGTACGTGCAGGGTACCGCGCCGGGCGAGGTCCTGCAGGCGCAGATGGAGTTTGCGCCGGACGAAGAAGAGGACGAAGAAGATGATGCATAATCCCAATGCGGGGCGGCCTGAAAACCGCCCCGTTGGCGCAATTACATTTCGAAACGGGGCGGCGTTTGCCCCGGAGCTGACCCCGGCACAGATCGGGGCACTGAGTACGCTCGCGCTTGCGCACATCGGCGACGCGGTGTATGAGCTGATGATGCGCACCGCACTGTGTGAAGCGGGGGTGACCGCCGTGACGGACCTGCACCGTGAAACGGTGCGCCGCGTCAACGCGCCCGCGCAGGCCAAAGCGGCCGAGAAGCTGGTCCCGGCGCTCACGGACGCGGAGCGCGCCGTGTACAAGCGCGGGCGCAACGCGAAGGTCAACTCTGTGCCGCAGCACGCGGACGTGTCGGAATACCACGCGGCTACGGGGTTGGAGACGCTGTTCGGCTGGCTATATCTACAGGGGCAGACGCAGCGGCTGTGCGAGCTGTTTGCCATGTTGTCGGAGGTGTTTTGAATGCCGCTGGACGCTGTATTTCTCACGGGGCTGACCCGCGAACTGGAAGCGCGCGTCACCGGCGCGAAGATTGACAAGGTGCAGCAGCCGGAGCGCGACTTGCTGCTGCTGAGTCTGCGCACACGCGACGGCAACGAAAAGCTTCTCATCAACGGCGGCGTCGGCAGCGCGCGCGTGCATCTGACGCAGGGGAGCTTTGAAAACCCGCAGGAGCCGCCGATGTTCTGTATGCTGCTGCGAAAGCATCTTGTCGGCGCGCGGATCGAATCGCTCGTGCAGCCGGACTTTGAGCGGCTGCTGATTTTGAACCTCGACGCGCGCGACGAAATGGGCACGGCGGTGAAAAAGCAGCTTGTTGTGGAGATGCTCGGCCGCCAGTCCAACGTGATCCTCGTCGGCCCGGAGGGGCATGTCATCGACTGCATGCGCCGGGTGGACTCCGCCATGAGCGAGGTGCGCCCTGTGCTGCCTGGACTGCTGTACCGTCTGCCGCCGCGGCAGGAAAAGCCCGTGCTGTTTGATACGGCGCCGGAGCAGCGGCGCGCGCTGCTCGCCGCTATGGAGCCGGGCACAGCCGTGGACAAGTGGCTGCTGAACACGTTTTCCGGCCTGTCGCCGCTGACGTGCCGGGAGCTTTGCCACCGCGCGTTCGGCGAGAGCGGCCCGCGCTTTCAGAGCATAGCCGCTGCGCAGCGCGACGCGTTGCTTTCGGCCATGGACGAGCTGACGCAGCGGATCGCAGCCGGCGTATTGGAGCCGGTAATGCTGCTTGACGGCGCGCAGCCGAAGGATTTCAGCTTCTGGCTGGTCACACAGTATGAAGGTGCGCTCACCTGCACGCAGTACGGAAGCTTTTCGGAGCTGCTGGACGAGTTCTACCTCCGCCGCGACAAGGAGGAGGCCATGCGCCGCAAGTCGCAGGCGCTCACGCGCTCGGTCAAAACGGTGCGCGACCGCACAGCGAAAAAGCTGGCGCTGCAGCAGGAGGAACTGAAACGCAGCGCCGACCGCGAGGCGACGCGCCGCCGTGCCGATCTTATTACAGCGAATCTTTACCGCATGAAGAAGGGAGACCGCGCGCTCGTTGCGCAGGATTTTTATGAGGAAGGCTGCCCGGAGGTGGTGATCCCGCTCGACCCGCTCAAAACGCCGCAGCAAAATGCCGCGGCGCTGTATAAGGCGTATCAAAAATCCAAGACTGCCGAGGCGCATCTCACAAAGCTGATCGACGAGGCGGAGCAGAGCCTGAACTACCTCAACAGCGTGCTTGACGAGCTGGCGCGCGCGGAGGGCGAGCGCGATCTCGCGGAGATTCGCGCCGAGCTGCGCGCGACCGGGTATCTGCGCCGGGAAAAGGCCAATAAGCGCGAAAAAACGCAGCCGCGCGCGCCGCTGCGCTTCGTCTCCAGCACCGGATATGAAATCCTTGTGGGCCGCTCCAACACGCAAAACGACGAGTTGACGCACAAGACGGCGCGGCGGACGGATATCTGGCTGCACACACAGAAGGTGCACGGATCTCACGTCATCATCCGCGCGCGGGACACGCAGCCGGATGCGCAGACGATTGCGGAAGCCGCGTCCCTCGCGGTGTACTATTCGCAGGCGCGCGGTGGAGGAAAAACACCGGTGGATTACACGATGGCGCGCTTTGTACGCAAGCCGTCCGGCGCGCTTCCCGGTATGGTACTGTACACCGAGTATCAGACCTGCATGGCCGAGAGCGACGAGACGCTGGTTGCGCGGCTTCGGGCAAAATAACCGTGCAGCTGAAAACGGCAGCACGAAAAAAGGTTTGCAGAATGTTCATGTCCGGTTTACGATTGTTTGCTATCCTGCAGATGTCAACAGAAAAGGCCTTAAACAATCCGGCAACTGCCCGCCGTGCGCATGCGAAGCGGCAGACAAACAACGACCGCCGCAAGGCGCGTCCAACATAAACAAGCAGCAAAGAAGCCGGCCATCAGGCCGGCTTCTTTGCTGTAGCGATTATTTGTATTGCTGTGTCGACAGCTCTAAAACATAGTCAGCACTTTGAACGAGCTCGCTTGCGTGCGAGGCGATTATGACGCATTTGCCCTGCTCGTGCGCGAGGGAGAGAAAGATATTGATGATCGTTTGCTGATTCTCCTGATCGAGATTTCCGGTTGGCTCGTCTGCAAGGATGATATGGGGGTTTCCAGCCAACGCTCTTGCAATTGCGACTCTCTGCTGTTCTCCGCCGGAAAGTGCAGTCACACTGCGTGTGGCGGTTTCACGTCCGATTCCGACTTCAGCCAGCAACGCCAGGGCGGCTTCCAGGCTGCGGGGAACACTGGCAAGGCGCAGAGCCAATTGCACGTTTTCAGCAGCGTTCAAATGTGACAAGAGATTGTAGTTCTGAAAAATAACGCCAATGGTTTTGGCACGATAGAAATTCAAATCAAGTGTGGCCAGATCGGCACCGTCTATCAATAATTTCCCGGAGCAGGGGCGGTCGAAGCCCGATAGAAGAGAGAGCAGTGTGGTTTTTCCGGAGCCGGATGGCCCGCTGATTGCGTAACAAGATCCGGTATCAAACTGATAAGACAAATCTTGCAGAATGGGGTGGTACACATGCTTCTGCTGATAACCGTAGGACACGGATTGCAGTTCAATCATGTTCGTTGCGCCTCCTTAAAATGCGCATGGGCGTGTGCTTGTAAGCCCAAGCGGCTGTGCAGATGGATAGCACCGAGCAAAGCAGCAGCAGAATGGGCAGATACCAGCCAGCCTGCGCGGTGTGCGGAATGCCCTGCACGACTTCGGTCACGCGCCCGGCGAGCAATCCGAGCAGCATTGCCGCGCCAGCCGTTGCAGTATACTCCAGCGTGGCGGCGCCCAGAAATGGGCCGCATCCGAAACCCATGCTGACCAGAATGCAGATTTCTTTTGCCCGTAGGTTTGTGCGAACGAAAACGAGCAACAGAACCGCGAGCACACCTGCTGCCATGAGCGCGCGTTGCAAAAGCGTGGTCATTTTCATCATGTCGTCTAGTTGGTTCAGGGCATTGGCGTATGCCTCGTTGGGGTTCAGCGCCGAAAGGGATCGGTCGTCTAAACGCAGATCCTGCACGTACTGACGGAATGCTTCGCCGTCATGGTAATCGTTCAGGATGACACGCGCGTCAAGCCCCTGCGTAAAGCCGGGGGATATGACAGTGCGCGTTTGCCCGGACGCTTCCAGTGCCAGCGCGCCGTCCAGCGTTGTGAACAATACCGCGCCGGAAAACGCGTCGCTTCCCAGCAAAGTCTCGCAGGTGTCCTGATCGAGCAGGCCAACCACGCGATATGTCTGCGCGGTGTGTGTCGCTTCATCTGCAACCGACAGGGTATCGCCCAGTGCGCAGTCTGGAAGCTGGCTGGACTCGACGACGCATTCATCCGGCTGCGCGGGAAGGACGCCGCTGACCAGCGGCGTGTCCTCCGGGAAGCCGGCAAAGCCGTTGACCAACAGCAAATCGTCCAGCACGATCGCCGCGTCATTGCGCGCGAGCGTGAGATTTGCGGGGTAAACGAAATGCTGGCATTTCCGGTATTCAATGTCCGCCACATAGGGGCAGTCGCGCAGCTGCTCGTAGAGCTCCTTCGTCAGCAATGTGCCGCCGTTGTCCTGCAGGATATATGACTGTCCGTATTCCCGCTCGAGATCTTCCAGATTGGCTTGCGTTTTTTCGGAAAATACGGAGACGATGCTCCATGCGGCAAACACGATGGTCAAAAAGACCCCAAAGATCAGATAGGATTTCCAGTTGCCGCGAAGGCTTTTTCCGGCGTATTTCATCCAGTACATCGGCAGCTCCTCTCAATTGCGCAGAAGCTTGATGGGACGGAAGCGGAGAATCGTGCAGACCATGACGACGAGCGCAACCGCCAAAATACCGAAACAATACCAGACGGCGCCAAACGCCTTGGCGGGAATGGATATGCCGAGCGCCGGAGCGGCTAACAGCCCCAGCAGCGCGCCAAGCAGCACGCTGGCCAGAAACACGAGAATCTGCTCCAGACAATAGGAGAGCAGAATTTCATGCCGGGGCATCCCCATGGAGAGCAGAATGCCAAACTGCTGCTTTCTGGCGCGAAGGTTAATCACCGCCGCTGTCAACGTAAGCGCCGCAAACAAAACGGCAACCAGCAGCTCGATCAGCAAGCTGCGCTGCGCAATGGGCTGGAGCGTGTGAAACAGCTCCCAGTAACCGCCCGTGTAATAGTCGACAGTGTAACGGTATTCCTGCCCGTCGATGACGATGGTTTTGTCGAGCATTTTCGCCTGATAATCCGAAAAATGTTCGGGTGAATCGAGCGACACGACCACATCGTACCCGTCTGAAAACGGCTCCACGCCGGTGTTGTTGAAATTTATGCTTTGCCGATGCAGCTTGCCGAACGCAGCCGCGGGGCCGGACATATCGGTGAAGATATAGGCTTCCTGAGCGGGCGAGTCGGCGTATCGGGATTCCATTTTGGCGCTGCTGACAATGCCGACGACTGTCATCTCCAGCGCGGCGCCCGTGGGCATATGGACAAAGCGGAGCACATCGCCTACCTGCAGGGCGTTGAGCGCCGCCGTCACATCGGAGACGACGCACTCCGTCCCGTCGGAAAAGCAGCGCCCTTCCTTGAAGTCCGCCTGCGTGCAATTTGTGAATACGTTCGGCTCTGCCATATTGTAGCCGATGATGAAGCTGTGCCAATTGCGCAGGCTGCTGGGGCTGCCGTTGCGCTCCAGCGCCGTGTCACCCATGTTGGCGCAATACAGGAAGCTCTTGATCTGAACCTGAGTCACATAGGGGTCGTCCGCCAGCGCGCGATAGTCCGCCTCGGACAGCAGCGTATAGAGATCGGAGTCCGGATCGCTCGGGGAAGAGTTGCGTTTGGCAAGTCCGACACGGGCGGTCGCGCCATATTCCAACCGGAGCTCCGCCTCCCTTTGCAGGGTGGCGGTCAGGGCGCCGGCGGCAACCAGAAGCGCGGCGAACAGACAGGCGCTGACGGCAATCAGGATCAGATAGCGCCCTCTGGCGTTCAGAATGTTTTTCCAGGTAAATTTCCATCCGTTCATTG
>ULWX01037598.1_pt1 | contig 21078 bp, 27 predicted proteins | sample 1960851 | NCBI WGS metagenome assembly ULWX01 (sample SAMEA4835826, study PRJEB28245) | human gut metagenome | biome: gut microbiome; material: fecal sample | place: Denmark | collected 2008 | reverse complement strand
AAACCCGCCGCCAATCAGAGGGCTGATTACCCTTATCTTGCTGACAGGCAAATTAAGCGCTTCGCATATACCTTCCCGCATACCATGCACATTTTGCACCGGGCAATATAAGGTTAATCCACCATTCATATAATCCGGTTCCGCAATTGCGATATCCCGTTCCAATGATGCGTGTTCTACAATAGGTGTACGAAAATCTGCTTTTATTTCACATGCGGTTTTTAAAAAGGAATTCTCCATGTCGCCTCTTTCGACCCGCACATCATTTGATACATTTCCACACTTTGCGGCGGCATACTCCTTTCTCACCAATTTTGCTTCTGGACAAATATTCCTGCAGGGGTTTGTCTCCCACGGCAGAACATCATACTCAATGCTTATCAGACTGACAGCTTTGTTCGCGGCCTCTTCCGTTTCTGCCGCTACAAAAGCCAATGAATCACAATCACATACTATCTCACCTTTTGCCAAAATTGGCTTATCCTTAAGAATATATCCATATTTAGGACTGTCAAATAAATCATCAGCCGTCAAAACCGCAATAACTCCAGGTACTTTCTTCGCTTCATCTACATCTATCGTTTTTATGCTTGCACATGCACAATCAATCCGGCAAACTTTTGCCACAAGCACATCTGTTCTCCCCGCAATCAAATCCGCAGTATACTTTGCATACCCAGTCACCTTGCTTATACTGTCAGGTCTGTTATATCTCTGTCCAATATATGACTCATTTAAAATCACTTAACTTCCTCCCAACTGTGGTTTGCAGTCTGCAGCCTTCTCTCTGCTGCCAATTTAACAGCGTTGACAATCTTTTGGTAACCTGTGCAACGGCATAGATTTCCTGATATTGCCATTCTTATCTCCTCATCACCGGGATTCTCTTTCTCCTCCAACAGCGCATAAGCTGTCATTATCATACCCGGTGTACAGTAACCGCACTGCACCGCTCCTGCATCTATAAAAGCTTTCTGAAGCGGGTGGAGATGCCAGGGCGTACCCAGCCCTTCAATTGTTACCACATTCTTCCCTTCTGCCATGCAGGTCAGATATGCACAAGAACGGACTGCCATATTATCAATCAGTACCGTGCATGCACCGCAGTCATCCGTATTACATGCCTTCTTTGTTCCCGTCAATAAAAATCGGTTACGTATAGTATCAATCAATCGTTCCGTCCCGTCTACCTCAATGCATACAGTCTTGCCATTTAAATTAAAATGTACTATGGGCATAATGCAATATCCTCCCTTGAGTTTCTGTAAAAGCCATATGTACAGCCTCAGCAATCGCATAACAGGTGGTTTCTTCTTTGTACTTTTTAAAATAACTTTCTCTCAGTCCTGCTTCCCGCGGAAAAAACTTCATAATAAGACTAACTGCATCATCTCGGTTTAATCCCACAATTCTGTCTTCGACGCTGGGCGCCAGAACTGCTGTTGCATTTAGCGCTCCTAATGATATAGAAGCACCCTCACATTGGCCTTTCTTATCTATTGTAATGACAGCACCAGCTATAATCTTAGCAATATCCTGGGACTTTCTGCGTGAAAATCTGGCGTATCCACTGCCTGTATTACAGCCCAAACTTGGAAAACGCATCTCCTTTATTATTTCATTTCTCTTTATATCAGTTTTATATGCATCAATATAAATATCCTTTTGCTTGACGATACGTTCCCCCCGTGAACTTACCAGTACCAATTCTGTGTTGAGAGCCAACAGCATGGACGCGCAGTCTGCTGAAGGGGCAGCCGTTGCAATGTTGCCAGCGGCTGTTGCAACTGAACGTATGGCCGGACTTCCGATACAGCTCACTGATTTAAGCAGTCCCCCAATTTTGTTGCACACGGCTGAAATCTGAATTTGGCGATAAGTCACATTACCGCCAATATGCACATACTGACCATCATCCGCAATCGTGTTCATACTTTTTATATTGCGTAAATCAATGATTCCCGTGGGCTGTATTTTTCCAGCCGAAATACTCGGTATGATATCAGAACCACCATTCACCAGCACTGCACCTTCATTCTCCTCCAAAAGTGTTACAGCTTCTTCCAGGTTGTCCGGATGAAAATATTTTGTTTCCATGAAGCCATTCCTTTCTTTTGATTCCCGATATCAGACGGGCTGCAGACTTTTATCATCCTGCCCGCCCGCCGTACACATTAAAACAAGCAAAAACACCCCACCAAAGCAGAATGTTTTTGCTGTCATGCTACAATTCAATCCTTCCGTCAAGTATATCTGCCACAGAGCCGCTGTCCACTGCCCATCCTAAAGACGCCTTGATTTGTTTTATGGCCAGTTCATGGTAATCCTTTCCATTCATGCTTGCACAGCAGTCCTCAATGACAATGACGCTGTAATCCCGATTATATGCCTCAAATGCGGTACAAAGCACGCAATTATTAGTATTTGCACCAGCAAAAAATAATGTATCAATCCCCATCACTTTTAAATACATTTCAAGTGGGGTACCCATAAATGCACTGTACCTCTGTTTATGAACTATAATATCATTATTCGTTGCACCAAGCTGCGGCATAATCTCCATGGCAGGTGAATTCTCAGTATTTACAGGCCTTCTTATATGGCCTCCAATGCTTATTTTCTTTTCCATCTGATATCGCCAGAAAGGACTTGCCATAGACATAGTCTCTCCTGTCAGAGGGTTTATCTTATGACCTGTTCTCACAAATATCACAGGAAGATTACGTATTCGGAACTCTGGTATGACTTTTATAAGACCCTCAAGTACCCGTTCGCAATCATCCTCCGGCACCGGAAGATAGTTAAAATCATAATCAAAATGTGCCCGGGTCACATCAACAACAATAAGTGCAGCCTTTGAACTTTCCATATGCTAACTCCTTTATTTCTATTACTCAACCAACAGATTCGGAAGGAACATGGATAAACCAGGAAACAGTGTGATAATTACAAGTACTACTATTGTCAACATTATAAAAGGCATTGAAGACCTTACAATCTCTACGAAAGACAATTTCATCACCTTAGTGCTTACAAACAGATTTAATCCAAAGGGAGGCGTACTCATTCCTATCGCTAAATTAGTAACAACAACATTCCCCATAAAAATAGGGTCTATTCCAGCCTTTAACGCCAACTGATACACCATAGGCATAATTATCACAATTGAGGATCCTGCTCCCATAAACATACCTGCAATAAGGAACATTATATTTATGACCAGCAATATCATCAATCTGGATGTACTGCCCAGCATCGCCTCCATAAGCTGAGGTATTCGTGCAAGTGTCATTACATACCCCAGAAGCTGACCTGCCGCAAGCAATATATAAATTGTACATACCGTTTTTGCACAATCACCGCAGATATCAATCAGCATCTTAAAATCCACATCCCTGTATATAACCATTTCCACAAAAATTGCATACACAGCAGATATTGCCGCGGCCTCTGTTGGCGTACAAATACCGGTATACATTGTACCAATAATAATAATCGGAAGCCCAAGTGCCCAAATAGAGTCCTTTACTGCAACACAGAATTCCTTAAAATTAATCCTGGGAAGCCTGGGCACCCCATGCCTGCGTGCATAGATATATACGTATACTGCAAACACAGTCGCCATAATTATGCCGGAACTTAAACCTCCCATGAACAGCTTAAGTACAGATGTATTGGTATTCATTGCATATACTACAAACGCTATACCAGGCGGAATCAGCATCCCTACCGAACTAACAGTACAAATAAGTCCGGCGCTGAATCCCCGGGGATAACCATTGTCAATCATTTCCTGATAAATCAGGGCCCCAATAATCAATATGCCCGCTGTAGATGCGCCTGATATCGCACCTATTATTATACAGCACACAATTGCCGTCATACCAATACCGCCGTACATATGGCCTACAATACTCCGACAGAACTTCAATAACCGGCTGCCTATCTGGCCTTTCCCCATTACACTTGCCGCCAAAATAAAGAATGGCAGACATAGTGTAGAAAACTTATTAAGACCTGCTGTAAATGACGATACCGCCATTATCGGCTGCATATTAAGCACATTTAATAAATAATATGTACTGGGTATCATCATAGCGATAAAAATTGGTATACCAAGGAATAGACATCCCAAAAGAGCTATAATAAACATTCCCGCAGTCATTAGTTCCCCCTTCCCCCATTACATGGTTTCAAGCTTGTCCAGGTCTTCCATTTCTATGTCATCTTTCTCTTTTATCTTCCCTTTCCTGAAGAGAACAAATATCGTCTTAAAATACTCAACAGCCATTAGACCGCATCCAATCAAAGTTCCAAGATACATCCACCACATCTGAAACCACGGCATCGTTACACTGGTACGGGCGGTCGCCTTAATTGAAATAACTTCCAGATAGGAAAAATAAGCAAATATAGCCAGAAATACCGTTGAAATCACAGCAAGCACCATCTGGTAATATGGATGTATCTTTTTAGGAATTATATTATATATAATATCAACACTAACGTGCTCATGTTTTTCAACACTGATAACACCGCCAATACATGCTACCCATACCATAATATATTGGCAGAGTTCTTCTGTCCAAGGAAAGGAGTAGCCAAAAAAATTCTTTAATATTATTCCCAGAGTAACTAAGGAAGTAACGAACAATATGGATAACGCGCAAAACGTAAGTTCAAACTTTTTGAAAACCACGTCAAACGCCCTATACTTTTCAATTGTTTTGTTCATAAAATCATATCCCTTCTGTCCATCATCTTAGCAAGCCGATACCTCGCTTACAGAAGCTTATATAAGGTATTGGGCTGCCGCTTTTGCAATTGAAAAATTGTTTGAGCGACAGCCTACCAATAAATTATCAGTTAAGCTTTGCAATATCAGCATTGAATGCATCAAGAATCTTTTGACCTGCTTCGCCGTTACTCTCAATGTAAAGATCAAGACAAGGCTGACGGCATGCGTCAGACATCGCCTGTAATTCTTCCTCGGTAAGGTTGATAATTTCACATTGCGCCCCAATGGCATCCAATGCAGTCTGCTCTATGTCACTTCTAACTGCCTGATAAGCATCATTTCCAGCAACATTTACAGCGTCCATGACCAATTGCTTACACTCATTATCCAGGCCGTCAAACCAGGCTTTGTTAGCAAATACCAGCTGAGAAGCAAGAATATGGTTTGTAATCTCCATATATTTCTGTACTTCATAAAACTTCATATTGTAAATTCCAGCTCCTATTCCCGCTTCCTGACCATCAATGGCCCCGGTCTGCAATGCTGTAAAGGTTTCCTGGTAATCAATTGTAAGCGCTGTTCCCCCCAAAGATTCAATAAACTTCATAAGAACAGGAGAAGCCATTACGCGGAATTTTAATCCATTAAAGTCATCAGGAGTGCGCAACGGTACATTACTAGTAAACGCTTTGAATAAATCCACCCAATACCCCAAGCCTACCATATCATAATCCTGCATAGTATCCAGTAAAGTGTCTGCTGCTTCTGTCTTAAATACTGCGCGCGCCTTTTCTATGTCCGGAGGGAAAAAATATGGAACATCCAGAATAGAAAGCAGGGGATTAAATGCACATACGTTTGCAGGAGGCTGTACACACATTTGGATTCCACCATTCTGTACGGACTCAATAAGAGTATTTGAATCCCCCAGCTGACCAGCCGGATATACATCTACTTGAATCTTTCCTCCGGAAGTTTCTTCAATATACTTTTCAATCGCAAGAGCACCGTCCTGTCTCGCATCAGTGGCTGCACCTGAATGAGCCAAAATAATTGTCATCTCAGGGTATTCATAATCTGTGACAGCTTCGGTCGTCTGTCCTTCTGTAGCATCTGGCTCCTGGGGGGATTTTACTTCTGCAGATGTCTCCTTCACAGCAGGAGCCGCACAAGCGCATACGGAAGACATCATCGCTGCTACCAACAATATACATAAGACCTTCTTCATACTATTACCTCCTCTTTTATCAAATCAATTGCCTTACCACCGCTCATGAATAACCTTCTTGACTGCCAGATTCTCTGGCTTTCCTTTCGTCAGCGCCTCACGTAACCAGTCTATCGCCCATGCAAACAGCTCATGATACATACCTGCACAGGAATGAAACTCGCCCTCCATAATCCACATTTCCTTTGGACAATCCAGCATATTAAAGAACCGTTCCGTAAGCTCGGGCGGGCACATCTCATCAAACTCGCCTGTAGACATAAGGAAAGGCACTTTCAATTTATCCACCACCCGCTCAAGGGTCATTTTTCCTACAAACTCATCAAACTGTTCGTCATCATATATATCACACATATACTTAAAGTTATTGCGAAGACCTGGCTGACAGGAATTAAACTGCAGGTCTTTCTCCAGATAGCATCCCAGCAGTCCAACAATGGCCTTAATTCTGGAATCATGCGCCGCAACTGTAGGGCCATAGTATGACCCCATGCTGCCGCCAAAAACTCCGATTTGATTCGGATTAACCTCAGGACGTTTACAAAGCCAATCTAAAAACAGGGAAGCGGCTTCAGGAAAATTTGTAAGCGTCACAGGCAGACCGTGAACGCGGGTTTCACCAAAACCAGGACCGTCCATTACCAGCACACACATGTTTCTGCGTACAAAAAAATTATCGTTCAGATTTGGATAATCCTCCTTAATCATATCCATTCCTGGAGTAAACAAAACCGTTGGCAGATTCACAGCTTCTTTCGGCGCATGGAAAATACCGTAAATATTCTTACCGTTAAAAGGCAGCACAACACGTTCAATTGTGTAGTCATAACCAGCTATGGCCTTTTCATAGCACCGTACGCATGAGGCATGAAGATTCAATTTCATTGCATCATCTTTGTGGTGATAAAGCTGTGCCTTGCCATAATAAAGAGCTGCACGATGATAAAATGCACCGGCAGTAACCACACTTCCCCTTGCAGCAGCTTCGTCAGCTAACTTTTCTTGCTGCTCAGCCACAGCGCACCATGCTTTAGGCATAGCCCGCAAACAGGTCATGCGCCTGTTTGCCCTTTGTATGTCAACATGCTTGAAGCCCTTTTCTTCTAACCCCATGTTTGCATTAGGCATGAAAGCTTCTATGCCAAGCTGACCTACAAACTTGTTACTTATCCAACTTTCGTTTTGTCTGTACTTCGACATTCTTTACCCCTCCTTTATATTTTTACTCCGGTATGAGCCACCCCGCCCAAAACCGTATAAAGCATCTGCCCCCATATGAGTATTTTATTATACTATATATAATCCTTCAGCAAATCTACCGCTTCACTCACGTAGCTCATCACACGATTGTATCCTCTCATCAGTTGGGTACGAAGAACAAAATACCTGTATGAGGCCTTATCGCAATCCGCAAGACGGACACCATCGCTAAGGGATGGAATTGGATACATTGCTCCTGAAAGGTCAAAATCAAAATGGTTTTCACCATGGAAGGTTATGCGCACGATTTTATGCGAAAGTTTTAGCAGCATAGTATTAATATTTTCTGCATCTTCAATAGAAACTTCATTATTTTCTATTCGATTATACAGATTATCCAACCTGCTTGCCAACTGGTTAATCCGCTCTTCAAGAAGCATTAAATCGAATCTATCCCCCAAGGAACTGCTAAGGGACCTAACCGTTTCTTTCATTTCCTTTACCGCTTCCCTAAAATCATAGGGCAGTATAGGAAAACAAAGGAGCCGCCACACTACTCCAACATAAACTTTTGTATCCCTTACAAGAATGTCCTTATCAATGATATCCATGGTATCGTGCCGGGTATGCCACCACCAGCCAAGTCCGCCGGCATGCTTAGGTGTGCCGGTACGGAATGAAAGTATATCCCGTGTCTTTTCAATATCCTGCTCAGAAAATGTCCCAAATATGGAGGTAAGCCCCACACCGTAAAATGATTGGTCAGCGAAATGTCCTATCCGTTTTCCAATAAATGTTACTCCGGTCTGTTTTTCGATTACAGATGCTGCAAGTTTTTTCGTCTGTGGCATTACAGGCGCCTCATCAATAATTACTGCATCCTTACCTCCGGTCGAGTCTACATACACATAGCCCACACAGTGCTTTTCTAATTCCTCGAAATGATTATCTGCATACCATGCGGAACTGAAAAACTTTCCCTGTGAATGTCCAGCCCAAAATGCAAGTCTGAGGCCCCGTTTCCATGACCTCTGTTCTGAGGCAAGTAATCTTGCACATTCAATCATTGTAGCATTAGCTGCCCCATTATCCATCGCACCATAATCCCAAGAATCTATATGACTTCCGAATAGCAGAAAATCATCCGTATCTTCTGCTTTCATTTCTGCCTCAAGAAGAGGAACTTTTCTCCAGCCTGTATCTACCACAGTCTGTATCCATATCTTTACAGTCCCCTTTTTCATTTGCTCCCGTATGGCTGCGCCATCCTGGCGTACGACAGACACTACTGGTATTTGCGGTAACAGCTTCTCTGTTTTCTCTGTGGGGCCCCCCCAAAGAGATGATACCGGTGAATTATGCAAATGATTGTCCTGTACATAAATCACTGCAGCAGCCCCCATTTGCTGCATATCCCTTACCTGGTCAGCATTAGGCAGGCCATCTATCATCACAATCAATCCACGTATATTAGGACAATCCGCCTCAACTGCAAAACCTTCCATACCGTTTTCCGCCGTTGACTTTGTAAAGCAATGCGTCAGTGATTTAAAACTCATCTGTTTAGGTGACAGCATTTCAACATGTGACTCAACAGGAACGCTGATAAATGCATCATGATATGTAAGTTTAGTATTGTAACCAATTTCCTGCATCACCTTTTCACAATACAATAGACTGTCTACTTCCTCCTGTGTTCCGGAAATACGAACCCATTTCGCAATGTCAGAAGTATACCCCATCAACTTTTCACCATCTACGCTATCCACAAGGCTGTCTTCTATGATTTCCAGCTGCTTTAAATATTCTTTCATGACTAACCCCCTGATTTAAAATGTTTGCTTTGATATATGAACAACTGTAGAACTGATAGCAGTAACAGCATTAAAAATGGCACTTGTGTCAAATGTCATGTCAGACATATGCAGCCCCGGAGTCAACCCGGCTCCTATTCCTAATACTGTAGTCCTTAGCCCTGGAATTGCAACAGGATAATTATGGAAATCCTCACCTCCGGGTGTTACAATTGTAGGGCCTAATGCATCTTCCCCCAATGATTTTTTAATAGCATCTTCCGCGATTGTAATCAATTCATCACATCTGCTTGCCGCCGGCACACCGCCAAGCCATTCTGCTTCTGCTTCTGCGCCTGCAGACTCTGCACTCTTTACAGCAGCTCTCATTATATTTTCTTTTTGCATCTCCATCAGCTCGTTTGTCTGCGCCCTGATATCAAACATTATTTCAACAAAATTAGGGATTACATTAAACGGATTGGCTCCACTGCTAATCTTTGTTGGTTTTATCGAATGCGGTATAGTGGGATTAAACTGCAGTGCATTAACTGCCCCTATAATATTTGCAGCAGCCAGAATTGCGTTCACACCTTGCTGCGGCCTTGCTCCGTGGGCTTCATGACCGTAAACTTTTACCCTGATATGTCCAGATGCCCCGTGCAGAACTGCTGGTGAAACCTTACCCATCGGCAGCTCCTCCTGAGGTCTTAGGTGTGTACTTACAAGATACTCCGTACCATCTAATACTCCTGATTCAATGACTGCTTCTGCTCCCTGCAAAGTTTCCTCAGCTGGCTGAAACAAAACCTTCAGGCTTCCTGTCTTTAGCTGTTGTGTTTCCATAAGGGCCTTTGCCGCCCAAAGAACAGCTGTGCAGTTAGCATCATGACCGCAGGAATGAATATAAACCGCTTTTCCATCAATCTCATGTTCAAGCGCATCCATATCTGCCCTTATTCCAATAGCTGCTCCGCTTTTTCCGGTATCCCATATACCTAACACAGCTGTTTTTGCAAAATCTCCTTTTACAGTAAATCCGGCTTTCGCTAACTGTGTCTTTAAATAATCTGCTGTATGTAGCTCTCTGAATGCTGGTTCAGGCATAGAATGAAGTGTATTAAACGTGTCCAATATCCCGGAATGATGTGTCTTCACATATTCATAAACGTCACCTATCATGTTAATCACCTCCAAATGTTTCCGCTCATACTTTTTATGTTACGTTTTATCATGTTTCTGGTAAAAATTTATATATTCTTTTTTATCAGCCGTTTAATATTCCCCCCCAAAATGTCCGCAATTTCCTCCTTAGTTATACTCATGGAAGAAACAGTATTTACAGGTTCATCATCTCCCATATCAAAAGGATAGTCAGTTCCCATGAGAAGATGGGAGGAGGTTACTTTCGATTCCACAAACTGCAGCGTCTCAGCATCATGTAAAATAGTGTCATAGTAAAAGCTCTTGCAGCATTCACCATAGCTTCTGTGTATCTCTCTGAACTCCTTCCTAACCTTTCTTGCATGCTCAAATCTGGCAATCGCATATGGCGTATATCCCCCTGAATGAGAGAAGCATATTTTTACGCCAGGATATTTATTTGTTATATCCCCTGTCATAAGAGCAAATGCAGCAATAGTGGTATCCAAAGGATTTCCCATCAAATTCCTCAAGTGATATCTCTCTAACCTGGTTGATTTAATTGTGTAGTGGGGATGCAGCAATACAAAAACCTCATTTTGGTCTGCCATCTGCCAGAAAGGTGCCAGATACTCATCATCCAACTCCATGCCGGCAATGTTAGTTGCTATTTCAACGCCAGAACACAAGGAATCATTAATTGCACTATCCAGTTCACGTATGGCGCCATCCATATCCTTCATGGGAAGCGTGGCCAGATATCTAAACCTGTCCTTATATAAGGCCACATCTTTTGACAACGCTTTATTTGATTCATGTGCCCAATCCGTGCATCGCTTGTCTTCATAGTTCAATACGAACGGAGGAAGTGAGATAAATCTCATATCTATACCAGCTTTATCCATATCAATAAGCTGTTCATCAAGATTAATCAATCCTCTGTTCAATGGTCCTAGTTCTCTTTTTTTAATAAATATTTTTTTTTCATTTTTGTCTTCTTCCACTTTGAAAAAATCACTAAACCTATCAATTTCGGCTAAGCAAGCAGGGATATAATGAGCATGTACATCAACAATCATTTGCGGTATCTCCTCCCGTCTTTTATAAAAAGTATACTACTCAAAAAGTACAAAGTCAATATCAATTGTATTTATATTGTACTTATTATGTTTTTAATATTTTTTTTTGGCTATATTTAACAATTCTTATTTTCTGTCACTAATATACCAAAATAAAGAGGTACTGCGCTTTAATCTGCACAGTACCTCTTATATGGAAATCAACGTTTATTTTATTATCATCTTCATATATTCTTCCATAAAACCATAATATCTGTTATTATGATGCTTTTCCAATGCCTTGGCTGCCCGCGTATAATTTCTGTCTTTGATATATTTTAGTATTTTAAGATGATCCTGCTTCATAAGATTCAGCCTTTTTTCAGTAAATGCAACCAAATGACGCGGGTGGGATAGCTCAGCATTCAGAGAATTCAAAATATCAAGTATTCGAGAATTTGCACAGTAACGAATTATAAACTTATTAAAATATTCATCTTTAGACTTGATATCCTGAGCAGAATCCGCTATTGAAATAGACTCCGTCACTTTAATACATTCATCAATTTCTTCATCACTGGCCTTCATGATACATGATTCCAGCGCCTTAACTTCGAGTATAATCCTAAGTTCATTCATTTCCAGAACATCCTTAACCGTTAACTGCTCCACAAATGTACCCAGATTTTGCAAACTATAAACCAGCTTTTCATCCTCCAGACGCCGCAAAGCAGCGCGTACCGGCGTTCGGCTCATTCCGAGACAATCTGCTATATCACTTTCGATTATACGCTTGCCTGCCTGCAGTTTATGCTGAATTATCAAGTCATGCAGGTAATTGTATGCCTTATCCTCGAGGCTTTTATCCTTCCTTCCCATATTTTTCAACCTCTCCATCATTATTTTCAGTTATGAACATTAATCCGATTCATCCGTTATCGTCGCAATTCTGCAATACATAACAGACTCTTTTGATTCACATTTTTTCATCATAACATATTCTTAAAATCAATTCTACCTTTATATATCTGCGCAGGGATGTTTCATACATCATTAAAACAATCTTCGCAATGTTCAATCATTGTCTAATAAAACAGCCTGCACTCATATCTATAATTTAGTCCATTTTCTTCTTTATGACAAGTACTCTTTCATTATATTTTCCCCCTCGCCCTCTTCTATCAGAACCAAGCAAGCAATAACCGCCAAAACTGGACACAATAATGGCATAAACCCATGTTGTTTTAAAAAAGTTACTGATTTATTCTTTAACTGAACGGCTTAGAACCATAGAACTCTATTTCGAGCTTGGTAACAATGCTGCACTGACAGTTCGTAGGTTGGGATAACCAGATGTTACATCGTTAGCGCACTGGGTTGATGAATATCAGAAAAACCAATCGCTCCATACGCAAAATATCGCTGAAATGGGGCCGTCTGTTGCCAGTTCCACCCCCATGTTCTGTCGTCCTATCTTATCCACAACCCCATAACTACCATATATAGATAATCCCCTTCCACACATAAAACATCTTGTATCTACAGTGGATATTGTGGATATCCATGTGGATAACACGTGGATTAAATGTGGATTCCGTCCGGTTCCCTCTTCATAATCCATGCATTCACACTTCACTTGGCCCCAGTTCATTTACCACCGCAAACCATTGCCCCATGATTTATAATGTAGTATGATTAGGATATAGTATCAGTAGATTGGCTTATCAAACACCACCGGAGGTATCAAAATGAAATTTTTCATAAAAGCGCTCATCATCCTGGGGGTTATCATCATCTTATTCGCATTAGGCGACAGCATATTCAATGGCCTTTTCAGCAATGACGGCTACCATCCCGTAACCCAGCAAATGAAAGAGATTATGACAGAAACCAATTAGGTTTTTTGATTTTCTATTTTTATATTCACAAATTTCTTACAAACCGTTCATATTTTCGCTATAGCCTGCTCATATTTGGCCCATATACTATATATTGTAAGTTGATATTGCTAATCAGACTTTTTTTCATAATACAGCCGGCAGGAGAAATCCTGACCGGCTCCTCCCTTTTTACAGGCCTTTATGGCCGTATGCCGCATATCTTGTCCTGTTTATGATAATTATAAGCGATTTCTTCAATACACTGCATTCTACTCATCCCTGCCCATCTGCTTTATGATTTGATTGACATACGTACTGAGCCCTGCCAGCAGGATTCCCTGGGTGATTGCAGTAAATATTGCCATAAAAATTTCCTGCCCTGACTGGCATGTGCTTGTGGCAAGGACATAAATCCCGCAAATGGCAATCCCCAGCCCTCCGTTGATTAAAGGGATAAATCTGTCCTTTACCGTCTCACTCTGTTTAATCCACATGCCGGCAAAATACAGCACAAGGGCCACCACAATCAATTCCGGTTTGATATAATCTGTTATCTGCATATATGTTCCCCTCCTTTTACTTGTCTTACCATTAGTATATTAATCAGAACAGAATTTGACAGGACTTTCACCGCAAAAAAAGAGAAGCCCTACGGCTCCCCTTCCATTTTCCCATAAACATCACTATCTGCCTTTTGTCTCAGTGTATTAGGCCCCAAAAACGCTCCGTCGTGCCAACGTGGATTGAATGTCTCGACATTCTTTGCCTGCTCTTCCAGTTCTTTTGTGGATTTCTGTTCTCCCTGCTTCATAATCATCACCTCTGGGATAGTATGTACCATGGCAGTCTGAAACATGTATTCATATATGGAATTGGGTCCAACACGGGATTGCGTACATGACATTCCGCTCTCGCAGTAGCTGCATGAGAACAAATAGCACTCACCCCGCAAAAAATCAGCCCCGGCACGCCATTGCGCCGGAGCTGATTTAAAAAGGGGAGGATAAGTATTAATTAAGAAAAGCCTTATTTATAGCGGTTTATCATGCGCCATGGGGTACTGGGAATCAGTATTTTCGTGGCACTTCTTGTTGTCTTTGGTTATGTGGATTTACCGTTATGTGGGTACAGAGTGGGTATAAAAAGTGGCAGTTTCCCGGCTCTTAAAACGCCTTTGCTATCAGCTCCATTTCCTCCGCCTTGGTTGTAGGGAGTACGTGGGAATATAAATCCATGGTCATTGATAGATTGGCATGTCCCAGGATAGTCTTTAACGTCTGCGGCTTCATCCCGTTTTCTATAGCCCTTGTGGCGAATGTATGTCTTAGGCAATGGGGTGTGAACCGTTCAAACATTATACCATCTGCATTAATACGTTTCACAACATGGTCAATCCCGTTCTGTACCCGTTTCTCACTAATAGGCGAGCCATCTGGTAGATGAAATATGTATCCGTCCATTTTTAGCACCTTTTCACCATAAAGCTGTTTCTGCCTGTCCAGAATGGTAATCATATCTTTGGTAAGGGGTATATCTCTCTTGGATGTAGCCGTTTTAGGTGTATCTTCAAAGAATCCCCGGCCTGTAACATACTTGAGTGTTCTTTGTATGTGCAGCAATCCGGCCGCCTTGTCCATGTCCGAAAGTTTTAATCCCCGCAACTCCCCACCCCTTAAACCCGTCCTGATTGCCAGCGCAAATAAGTTATATAAATAACTGTCCTCGGCATATTTCATGAAAGTATCCTGTTCTTCTTTCGTTAGTACCCTATGACCCCCTTTAGGCTTGGCTTTAGAAAGAGTTGCAAGCGGAACAGGGTTGCGCTCTATCAGCCCATTCTTCATTGCCTGTTTAAAACAACCGCTAAGGGTTGCTGACACAAGCCGGATAGTAGTATGAGAAAAATCCTTTTTAATCATATCATTATATAGCTTTTGAATGTGCTCCCCTCTAATCTCTGTCAGCTTCTTTGTTCCTAATGCATCTTTTATATAGCGGTTGTAACAATTATTATAGACTACAACCGTTCCTGTCTTAACCTGATTTACCTTATACTGCTCCATCCAGGTTTTAAACCACTCCTCAATCGTAATCTTTGAACTTGCCACAAACTCCCCATGCTCCAGCTTATACCACAGTTCCGTCATTCTCTTTTTTACTTCTGTAATGGTATCTCCATAGACAGAATGACTTTGGTAATCCACCTTTACCCGGCCCTCATACTTCCCATTGGCTCGCTGCCGGATTCCCGGCGGCAGAGGCTTCCCATTCTTATCCACTGCCATGCAATCACATCCTTTCCATCCAAGGCCAGAGCGCTATTCCTGCCCCGGCCACTCCAGGCACTCCATCATGAAAGCAACTCCATACTTAAACCCGCTGATAAATCCGAACTCTTGGCCGCAACAGCTCACCTCCAGACAGATTTCCTCCAGCTCCTCGAAGTCCTCCCGCCCTTTCAAAGGTTCCATTACTTGTTTCAATTCCTTGCGTAATGGCTCCAGGGCCGCCGCCGGTTCAGTCAGTTCCCCATAGACGAATCGGCATATCTCCTTTAAAAACCTTACCATGACTAACCTTCCTCTCTGAATCACGTCATGCACTCGACCATCATTCCAATACCCTGTTTAAATCCACATGTAAAGCCATACCGTTGTGCACACGCTGCCATATCATAATAAATACTGGCCAATTCTTCAAAATCGGTACGTCTCTTTAATGGACTGAGGATTTCATTTAGTTCTGCATTAAATGCCTCCAGCTCCACACTGGGCGGCAGAATCCCCTCATTTATCTGGTCATATATCTTCCCTATTGTATTAAACATCATAATTTTTTCCTCCGGTTCAAATTCTCATTTCTAAGATTCTGTGTGTTTTAATGTGGGGCGTCAGTGTCCAGGAGAAGCGCCCTTTACCTTCTAGCCCTCCGGGGATGGTATGCCTTTACGGTCACACACTACGTTCCTTTTTCTCCTGTATAACAAAGTCACAAACAGTTCCAGCCATATAGACCATAAGTATCTTTACTCTAAACGGAAAATCACTTACATTTATCTCGTGAATCCACTGCTTCTTTACCCGCGGTAATCTGTCCATGCTGTAACTTTCTAATTCATTTATGATTTCATCTATAAAATCTGCATTGCTATATTGCATATCTGCTTAAATTCTCCCTTTCCCAGGAGAATTACAAACTGCTGCATGGCATCATTCTCCTTTACTTTTTGATTGCAAAGGGATGATTCTGTGATATAATCAGAATATCCCTGCTGCATTGGTGTGTGGTCGGGTATTGTTTTTTCAGCCCTGTGCATTTGCCGATGCATGGGGTTTTTAAATACCCTGATTCTGTGTTGCATTTTTGTTCGCTCCTGCCTTAGGTGGATATTTCTACCTTGAAAGCGGTTCACAGCGTTATCTTACATCTGTACACGTTAGTTTTCGGCATAAATCAAATGTTAGCAACGTCCGTTCAGCCGCTTTCCTATGTCCGCTTTCTGTTCCTCTGTAAGGTTCATAACTTTATCCTTTGACCTTACAGTGATGAATCTCTTTGGGAACATATACCTCTTGGCAACTACCCTGTCCTGGTATATCTCCCGCCTTCCCTCCTTGAATTGTTCCGGGTTCTGCGCCACCAGCTTATCAAGTTTACGCATCCAAACCGGGTCCGCCGTGTAAAGCTCTGCGGTATCCTCTGCCGCATTGAATCCAATAATAACCTCCTGCTCTGTTCTTGATAGGCTATAGTCTGCCATCCTGCAATCTCCTTTCCTGGTGTGTGGCCCCGGCAGAGGCTCTATGTAATTGCCGTTACTCCCCTCTGCCAGATACTTTGCTTTCTCAGCCCTGTGCGTTTACGGTAAATCTCATGGCCTGTGACTGGCCCATGTACTTCTGGTAAAGCTTTGGATGGTCGGCGGCAAATGCCTTTGCATTAAACTTATTGCTGATAACCACCTTAAATCTGACCATCCAGTCACCTACCTCTGTTTCCTCCTGGCCCCTGGCCTGTAGCTCCTTTTTGATGTCCTCCTGCAGGGCCTCCATTTTCTTCTCAATGGCTTTCTTTTGGGCCTCCAGGGCCTTAAGGTCATTAACCTTTTTAAGTAATGTTCTTTCTGACATAGTGTGTTCTCCTTTCCTTCTGGTGGATTCTTACCGGGCTATTGTTCGCCATCCGTGGCGCATCCTCACCGGAATTAAATCCGCGGCCCCTATCAGTCTTGCGTGTCTATTGCTTGCGGCTCACAGATACGATTGATAGGTTTGTGGGGGATTGTCTGCCCCGGCTGCTTTTGTTTTCCTTAACCTTGTAACTATATTATAATATATGTGTACGTATATATCAATGGTAATAATAGCCGAATGTGTACGTATATATTTGGTGTTTTTGTATGTGTACACATTATTGACTTTATGATATACTATCATTATAAGGTGGAGTAGGTAACTGTATTTTTCAAGCCCCTATTACCTATAATTATAAAAGGTGGTGAATATGTGTCATTAACAGAAGCGCAAAAGAAAGCGAATATTAAATACCGTAAAGAAAATCTTAAACGAATCCCCCTTGATGTTCAAAAAGAGAAGTATGAGGAAATTGCCTCTGCTGCCTCTGCTGCTGGTGAATCTGTTAACGGTTATATAAAGAAAGCGATTGACCAGCGTCTTGAATCTGACAACATCCCACAGGAAGGAGAATAACCCATGCCATTACCAAAAGAAAGAATCTATACCATTGACGATATTTACAGCCTGCCGGATGGAGAACGGGCAGAACTGATAGACGGGCAGATTTATTATATGGCACCGCCGAACACTACCCACCAAAGAATATCTACCTTTCTACACGGAACCATTTTCAATTATATCAACAGCAAAAACGGCTCCTGTGAAGTATTCCATGCACCGTTTGCCGTGTTCCTTCAGGCAGAGGACGAGAAGAACAATACTAATTACCTGGAGCCGGATATATCCGTAATTTGCGATAAAGACAAATTGGATAATAAAGGCTGCCACGGCGCACCGGATTGGACGATTGAGATTGTTTCCCCTTCCAGCCGACAAATGGACTATTACAAAAAGCTGGCTCTTTATCAAGGGGCGGGGGTACGGGAATATTGGATAATAGACCCGGCCAGGGAGGTTGTTATAGTGTATGACCTGGCTAACGAAACACCACCCACCATTTATCGTTTTACCGATTCTGTTAAAGTCAACATATATGAGGATTTTTCCATTGACTTTAGCCAATTAAGCATTTAATACTATCCACATTGCAGCAGAACCATAACGGGGCTGCTGCTTTTTCTTAATCCCTCTGCCTACGGCCAATATACGGACATTCCATCATATTCCAACATCAGCGTTCCGAACGCTCGCTATTATCGTTCCGAACGTTCGCATGGAAAGCCGTGCATCCGGCACACACCTTTTACACGGTGTTACCAATGGAGTACACTATAAGGTAATGGAGTACTACCGAATCAAAACCCTAGTTTTCCCTAGCAATCGTGTTGTTTTGTATGCATTCGTTTCGTTTTGAAACCTTAGCAAATCTTAGCATTGTTAGCAAATGTTAGCGTTTGTTAACCTTGACACTTCTTAACATTCGTTGGTTTTGTTTGTTTTGGAAGAATCGTATTCGTGGTTTTGTAATCTTGTATATCTCAGTATTTATGTTTGTTTTGCAAAATCGCCCTTATTGATATAAAGGTTGGGTTTTGTAAGGTTTTTAGTAATACCATAGCCCGGTATGGCAGTGGAAGGGAACTCCAAAACCTTTTTAGGGACTCCGAAATCTCGGGATACATGCGCGCGTAACCATGTCCCGTTATCCCATTTTAGGGCCTCACAAATCCCAGTATCCTTACTATTTCCCGCTGTTCCCTCGCCGTTCACGGATTCAAACCTCTATTCCTGTTGTTCATTTCCTTTTAAGCCTCTGCCTGTTGCGATTTCACAACTTCCTGCCTCACCCTCGCCAATAACTCCAGATGCATCCGGCGCCGCTCCTCCCAGTCCATCACATCCAGGGCCACCCGCTCCATGCTGCTGGTCCAGGTGCGGTTGAACTTCCCCACTCCGTTCCCCACCAGGGCCATGCCGTAAATCCTGTCGTACTCCGGTACGAATGGCCGCAGCCGTTTGGCATACCTGGGCTTGCGCAATTCCCGCAGGGCCTTGGCCTGTATCTGGCGCACCGCCTCCCCTGATGTACCGTATTCCCGGCCTATGGCCTCCATGGTCTTATTCTCCTGGTAGCGCTTCCTGATAACCTCGGGCTGCTGCCCTGGGAGACTGACCACACAATCCCACAACTCTGCTTTAAGATGTTCCTGCTGCATCCGCTCCAGGGCATCCCCTTCCACATCCTCGGCAGAGGCCACCATTTCCCCTATGGTGGTATCCTCCCCGCCGTCAATACCCTTTACAGGGCTGTCCAGGCTTCCCAGGCGGGCTATGCAAGCGTTTTCCCTTATATCCTCTATCTGTCCCAGGGTGAGGCACATAAAGGCCGCTGCCTCCCTGTCTGATGGTTCCCGGCCATATTCCTGCTGGTAAGAACTACGGAACCGCTTATACTGCTGCACCTTCTCCAGGCAGTGGACAGGAAGTCTTAAACAACTGCCGTTCATCTGAAGATATCGGCGTATCCGCTGCCGGATGTGGTATTCCGCATAGGTGAGGAACTTCACGCCCTGGGCCGGGTCGTACCCATCAATGGCAGGATACAGGGCCAGATAGCCTTCCTGCTCCAGGTCCTCCAACTCCCCGCTGTCCCGGTACTTCCAGGCCACGGCATGGATGAAGCGCCGCACCTGGGTGTACAGCTGCTCCATGTTCCCGGCCACATCCTTCCCGGCCTTAATCCTTATCACAAGCTGTTCATTGGTCAATTCCTCTTGCTTCGTTCTTGCTTCATTTAATGTTTTCCCTCTGTTCGCCCTTTGTTCGTTTGACATTTGGCACACCCCTTTATATAATCAAATTATCAAGCGAACAGAAGTGTGCCTCTGCCTGGCCTGTCCATCTGACTATGGATGGGCCTCTTTCATTGCCATATCCACATCTATGTATAATATCCTCATGGGATGCTTGCCGTAACCGCTACCATTGAAGATGTTCTCCAGTTCGTCCATTTCAAAATCCCCCAGGACTTCCGATATACCGCAGACAGTAAAGCCTTGCTGCCTTAGCTCCGCCCGTATCCCGGTGACTATCTCTATGTCATCCTCCAGACATTCCGGCGGCGTGATGGTCTGCATTGGCTTGTGAAAGTGGTTCCCGTGGCTATCACAGTAATCTACCATGAAATTTCTGGCCGTAATCGGTATCCCTATTGATTGAAACAATTTTGTTAATACCATGTGCGCCGCCTCCCCTTACAAACAGAAATTATCGCCATTGATTAACCGATTCATGGCTATACGCTTCTGGCGTTCCTGCTCCTGTTGGCGCTCCGCTTTCTGACGCTCTTTTTCCTGCGCTTTTAATTCGCTGGCTTTTTTACGTTCCTGCCGAACTAATAATTTGGGGGCCAGCGCTGCCACAAACTCTTCTTCTGAACTGGTTAATAATTCCGCTGCTTCATCATCCCTTGTGTATACTCCGTTAATAATCTCAATCTTCATTGCTCATTCTCCTTTCTTTGGTAATCTCATTACAGGCGGAGATTTAAGGCGGAAAAAGCGGAGGATACATTACAGTGAAAATTTCCTGTATTTATGGGCCTTTGAGCCACCTTTTTATCCGGCGGAGATTTTTTTCCAGTTCAGTGAACATTTTTAACACTATGTTTCTTATTCTACAGACTAACTATGTTGCATTTCATTATTTAAATATTCAGTGAAAAAAATCTCCGCTTCTCCGCTTCTATTGATTTTAAAGGATTTTTGCCTCCGCTTTGGCCTTTAAAACCTCCGCTTTCCCTCCGCTTTTGCTCCAAAACCTCCGCTTTTATTTTATGTCAACTAATTGAATGGTATTTTTCCTTGTGTGTACTCTTCCTGTGTAACGCCTTGGAATCCCTC
>ULWX01035655.1_pt1 | contig 21198 bp, 15 predicted proteins | sample 1960851 | NCBI WGS metagenome assembly ULWX01 (sample SAMEA4835826, study PRJEB28245) | human gut metagenome | biome: gut microbiome; material: fecal sample | place: Denmark | collected 2008 | reverse complement strand
CATCGCCGGCGGCGACCGCCGCGGCGGCCTTGCGGCGCTGCAGGACGCGGATCAGCGTGACCACAATCGCGGCCACGAGCAGCACGATCAGGATGTAGAACAGCACGCTGTGTTGCGAGCTGACGACCGCAAAGCGGAGATCGCGCTCCGCGCTGTTAAAGACGAGATAACTGCCGTCGCGCGTATAGGACACGGTGTTCCACGCGCCGTCACGGTAGACGTAGACATTGTACCTGCCGGAGGATTCCGGAACATGGACGCGCACGGAGATCGACGGGTCGGTCTCACTGTCGAGCGTGTCGTTGGAGATGTCCACATCGTACTTCATGAGCAGCTTCTGGTTTCCGGTGAGCGTCGGGCCTTCGGCCGCAGTTTCCGAAACGTGGACGTCCGTCGCCGGATCAAAGATGCCCTCAGCCAGCACGACCGGCGTACTGCTGTCGTCGCGGTACAGGTCGCCCGCGATGACGGACGCGCTGGCGGTGTACTCCGCCTTGATCTCCACGTCGAACGTCAGGTGGCTGTAATCATAATCCGGCCACTTGCCGTAGTTGCCCTCGACCGTGGGGCACTCCGGAATCTGACTCTCGTCGATCGACGCGCCGTACGCAAAGGTGATGGACTTGACGATCTCACCGTTGGCGGTGAACGTCACCGCAAAGCTGGAAAACTCCGCCGGAATCCCGCCGCGCGCCATGAAGTCGTCATACGTCATGCCCTCAGCCTTCCCCTGATAGCTGATGCCGTCGATACCGGCCTCCGTCTCATGGACGAAGAAGTTGTCGCTTGCGCTGCCGTCCTCGGCCAGCTCGCCGGCAATGGTTCCGACGCAGTTGCCGGAGCCGTTGAGATTCACGAGCGTGTTGCAGCCGGAGATGTTGGTGCCGAAGCCCGCAATGCCGCCGACATAGCTGCCGCCGGTGACCTCGCACTTGGCGTAACTGTCGCGCACGGAGCTTTTGGACATGCCGACGACGCCGCCGGCGTAATCGCCCGCCGTGCTCTCTGCTGAGCCGTAGCCCTCGCAGCCGCTGATGACGCCCAGCTCTGCGGCGCCGCAGATGCCGCCGGCATTGTCCTTCCGGGACACGGCGCTGCCGTAGTTCGTGGAGTCAACCAGCACGCACTTGGTGAAGTATTTCGACGTCAGCGTGGTTTCGGACATGATGTTCGAATCCCCTTCGGGATCGAAATCGTACTCGATGGCCATGCTGCCCGCAATGCCGCCGACGTCCATGTCGCCGTCTGCCTTGCCGTAGTTTTCGCAATTGTAAACCTTGCCGTTTGTGGTGTTTTCAATGTTCTCCTCGGACACATCCTCCAGAATGTCTTCCGCTCCCGGGTTGAGCGCCAGCTCTAGAATGTCGCACAGATCCATCATGACGACGTTGAACTGGTCGTTGACCGCCTTCATGTCGTTGACGATCTGGTTGCTGTAGGTAGCCGTCTGCACGCTCAGGCGGGACAGGCCGCTGGAGATGCTGCCGAGATCGTCGAACATCCCCTCCATCGCGGTGCGGAAATCGCTGCCGACGCCCGGAAGAGACAGCGGATCGTTGCTGGAGAGATACTTCGCCATCTGGTCGAGGTAGCTCATGCCGGTGGACAGGTGTCCGGTAGCGGACTTCAGCTCGTCGAACGCCTTCTGGAACTGCGTGCTCATATTGTCGAGCCGGGTGTTACCGTCTTCGTCCTCCGTGAGGTAGTAGATGTTGATGATCTTCGTCATGGTGGAGATGTCGCCGGAGATCGCGCCGGTGGCGTCCGCTGCGTCACCCGCGCCCTTGAGCAGCGCGTCGCGCTGCGTCTCATAGCTGGACAGGTTGGCCGGATCGTACTCGTAGCCGTATTTGTTGGAGACCTCCTGCCAGTTGTCGGGGCGCTCCGCTTCGAGATCATAGTTGCCGGTGCCGTAGGCGTTGTCGATGACCTTCATGAGCCACGCGCAGTAATCCATAGCGGCATTGAGCTTCTCAGACGAGACGGTGAGGTCCTTGGCCGCGTTCTTGAACGCTTCCTTGTCCGTGGTCGTCATCTCGTCGATGGCGTCGAGGTAATCGAAGCCCTTGCTGAAGTAACGAGTCGCACCGTCGAGCGAGACGGCGCCCTGCGAGAATTCCGTAATCGCGGGAGACAGCATCTTCTCCGCCGTATTGATGCGGAGCATCACTTCGTTGATCGTTCCGGTCGCATTGTCCACATAGGTGGTCGTCTGCTCGGCGACGTAGCGCGCGTTCTCCGTCGCTCTGGCAGCGGAATCACTGATTGCGCCGAGCGTGGCCGACATCGCACTGGACGCCGCGCCGGTATGGTTGAGCAGCGTGTTCATCAGATCATGCAGCTTTTCCAGTTCCTTGGCCATCTTCGCCGCGGAGCCCGCGCCCATGTCGAGCGTGATATACGGCTCCATCTGGCCGACAATGCCGCCGACGTCCTTGCGCCCGTAGGCCGTGCCCCAGTTCGTGCAGCCGGAAACCAGCCCGCTCTGGCGGCCGACGACGCCGCCGATGTTATAGCCGACGTGCTGGAAGCCGACGTTGCCCCAGTTCGTGCAGCCGATAATCACGCCGGAGGAGAAGCCCACGATGCCGCCCACATCCGTGGCGGTGTTGGCCTTCTTCGTCTCCTCCTCATCGTCCGAATCGTCCGACAGAAGCGCCAGATCGTCGAGACTCTCCGTAGCCGCGGAGGCCGAGTCGCTGGCGTTGATGTTCACGCCTGCGGTGTTCGAACAGTAGGAGACGGTGCCGAGATTCTGTCCGACCGTGCCGCCGACATAATGGTCGCCCGCGACATAGCCCTCGGTCTTGCAGTTGTAGATCATGCCGGTGGCTTCGTTCGTGCCTGCGATGCCGCCGACGTTGCTCGCGCCGCTGATCGTGCCCGAGAACGTGCAGCCGGTGATCGTGCCCATATTGGTGCCGACGATCGCGCCGATCTCACTCATTGTGCCGGCGGAATCGACGTTGCCCGTCACCGTCAGATTCTTGACCGTGCCGCCCTCCTGCACATAGCGGAACAGGCCCATATGCGCGCCGTCGCCGTCCAGCGACAGGCCGCTGATCGTGTGGCCCTGCCCGTCAAACGTGCCGCCGAAGGTCGGGATCGGGACATAATCCGTTTCGGTCAGATCCAGATCGCCGTCCAACACGACCGTTTTGTCTCTGGAATACGCATCATACTTGCAGGCCTCGCTCAGCTTGAGCAGATCTTCGACCGACGAAATATGGATCGTATCCTGATCCGTCGCGGCCGAACCCGCTCCGCAGAGAAAGCACAGCACCACTGCCAGAATCAAAGCAATGGAACGGCGTTTGTTACTTTTCATCGCAATCCTCCTTGCCTGGGACATCGGGCGCCGGGGTGGCTGTGTCTGTCACGGCGGGCTGCCCCTCCGTTTCGACTGCGCCGATGTCGATTGATGCGCTGACGGTGCCGTTGACGATGCCGCGAATTTCGGCGTCAACATAGCCGTTGATATAGCCGCGCACATGTCCGTTGACACGCATCGCCCCACTCAGGTTCTGCGTTTGGACATGGTGCCCGATGGTAAACGAAGTTTTTTCCACAATGGTGTCGCCCAGCAGCAGGATCTGCGGCAGAACGCCCATTACGAGGAACATGGAGAGCAGTGTGCCGCGGCCGAGGCAGATGCCAATCGACGCCACGGTATTCTCCGACGAGAGCACGCCGATGGAGATGCCCGCAGCAGCCAGAATGCTGCCGGAGGTGACCACCGTCGGGAACGCGAGATTCAGCGCCTCGATCATCGCGTCCTTGTACGGCATCGTCTCCTTGAGCTTCAGATAGCGGCTGGAAATGACGATGGCGTAGTCGATGTTCGCGCCCATCATGATGGCGCTGACGATCAGGTACGCGAGGAAATACAGGTTCGAGTGCAGGATCGTCGGGAACGAGAAGTTGATCCAGATGCTACCCTGAATCACCAGAATCAGCAGCAGCGGCAGCGCCACGCTCTTGAACGTCATCAGCAGGATCGCCACAACGAACACGATCGTCAGGATGCTGATGAGCATGTTATCTTCCGAGAACGCTGCGGAGAAGTCCTTGTCCTTCGCCGTCTCGCCGACGAAGTAGGACTCGGTATAGTACTTGCCGATGACGCCTTTGATAACCGTGAGGTAATCGTACGTCTCCTCGCTCTCGACCGGAAGATTCAAAAACAGGATGATCCGCGAGTAGTCCTTGGTATGCAGCTGCCGCTCGCCGTCGATCAGATCGTCGTACATCTCCTCCAGATCGTCCATGAGCGAGGCGTCGATGCGCGACTCATAGACGTCTCGCTGCTCATACAGGAACTTGATCATGTCGATGAGCGGGACGGTACAGTTGTCAATGTTGCTCAGATCCACGAGCTGACCAATGGCCTGTGTGAAGTTTTCGTTCGACGTACAGTACGCGGTATAGGCCGCGCGGGAAACGCTGATATCAATATCCGTCAGCTCTGCAAACTGGCGCGGCGTGAGCGAGTCGGTGACCATATAGCCATCCTTGGCCTCCGTTTCCGCAAGCGCCACCAGATGGTCGACGCCGTTCAGCTCCTTGAGATCGTCCACCAGCTTGGCCTCGGACTCGTAATCCTCGAACGGAATGATCAGGGCCACCTGATTGACCTCGCCGAACGTGGCGTTGATCTTCTTTTCCGAGAGCTTGTATTCGTTCTGCTTGAGCGTGTCGAGCGTGCTGTAGCCAAACACGTAGGGGCAGTGGTTCGCCAGAATGCACGCCGCGATCAGGATCACCACGAAAACGGGCGGGACAATGTACCGGCTCTTGATGGTGAATCGGCCCCATCCGTCGATGCGCGGCAGGAAGCGGCGGTGGTGCGTCTTGTCCAGCCACGGGCTCATGAGCAACAGCAACGCCGGCATCAGCAAAAACACCGTCAGCATGCTGAACAGAATGGCCTTCACCAGCACCAGGCTCATGTCCGAACCGATCTTGATCTTCATAAACGCCAGCGCGAGCAGACCGGAAATGGTCGTCAGGCTGGAGGCGGAAATTTCGGGGATTGCAACGGTCAGCGCCTTGACGACGGCGTCGCGCGGCGTGTTGTGCGCACGTTCCTCGGTATAGTGGTGGCAGAGGATGATGGCGTAGTCGATCGCCAGACCGAGCTGCAGCACTGCCGCAATGGAGTTCGTGATGAACGAGATTTCGCCGAACCAATAGTTCGTGCCCTTATTGATCCATACGGAAACGCCGAATGTGATCAGCAGGATCGGCACCTCGGCGTAGGTCTGGCTCGTGAGCAGCAGGACGAGTATGATGATCACAACCAGAATGACGAACACCATCTGCATCTCTTTTTCCAGAATCTCGCCCGTCGGGTTGCCGACCTCGGTCATGATATAGGTGTCATAGTCGCGCAGCGCGTTTCGCACGTTCTCAACGCCCTGAATGCTCACGTTGTCCAGCTTTTCGCCGTCGAACACAACCTCAAACAGTGCAGACGCCGCATTGTAGTGGTCCTGATCGTTCTCCAGCGTGACGGTCTTGACGCCGTCCACGGAACGGAGCATTTCAGCCAGTTCCTCGGCCTTCGCATATGTAATGTTCGACACCATCACGCGCGCGTCGCCGTAGGTGAGAAATTCGCGGTCCATGATCTGCAGACCCTGCCGTGTTTCCGAGTCGTCCGGCAGATAATCCGTCAAGTCCTCGTTGACGTCCACGCCGTTGGAGGTAAAGATCGAAAAAATGCACAGCGCCACGAACAGCACCACAAACAGGTAGCGCCGGTCCACGATGAATGCCGCAACGCGCTCCATGAACGGTTTTTTCATATACAGCCTCTCTTGCGGCAGCCGCCCCGCAAAAGCGCGCCCGAAGCCCCCACTCCGAGCCGCCGCAGCAGCCGCCGTCTTCTTTTCATGCTTACGCTTATGTCCGCTGTGCCTCAATTTTGTTACCGTAATTCATTACAATAATGGTAACAAAAGTGTTACAAACCAATTTTCTTAGAATTTTCTAAGACTTTTTTGATTTATAATACCAAATTTGAACTGCAAAGTTAACATAAAAGTAAAATTTTTTCTCAAGTATCATACGATATAAATGGAAGAATGTCAACCGCAAAAACGACATTTTCCACACTCTGTTATAAAAAAAGTTTAAATTTCTGAGAAAATTTTCTTTTCCAGCATTCTGACTTTCAAATTTCTCAACGAAGATACGTTTTCTCGTCACTCTGTCCCGTTTCTTGCCGTTCCAAAAAGAGATCCGCCGGAAGAAGCATAACGCTTCCGGCGGATCGAAATCTGTAGAAATTGCTCAGCGGAAGATCTTTTCCACGCGGCGGAGATATTGCGGCAGCACCCCCTCAAAATCGACGCCGAAGCGCCGGGGCGTATCGTGCAGCATGCTGCGGCAGATGCTGTCATCCGTCAGCGCGGTGGCAGTCTCCAGCGCCTGCGGCAGCGGCGCGCCGCGCACGAGCAGCGCCGCCAGCGACGAGGCAAACACATCGCCCGTGCCGTAAAACACGCCGGGGTGTGCCGGGCGCATGCTGGAATACATCGCGCCGGTACGGCAGTCGCAGGCAACATTGCCGATCACGCCTGGCTCCGGCCGCACACCCGTAATCGTCACGACGCCGGGACCAAGCGCGCCGAGGGCGTCAAACAGCGCTTTCAAATACGCGCTGTCGTGCAGTTCCGCCTCATACGCCATTCCGGCGAGCAGCGCCGCCTCCGTCACGTTCGGCGTGATGACGTCCGCACGCGCAATCAGGCCGCGAAACGCATTGCACATGCGCTCGTCGATCTTGGAATAGTAGCTGCCGTTGTCGGCCATGACGGGATCGACGATCACCAGCGTCTCCGTATCCGTGAGCAGGTCAAGCGCCTGCCCCAGCAGCGCCGCCTGCTCCGGCGAGGCAAGATAACCGGAGTAGATTCCATCGAACCGCGCGCCCTCGCGCCGCCAGTGGCGCGCGATGGGGAGCAGGTCCTCCGACAGGTCCCGAAAGGTCCAGCCGGTGAACTCCCCGGTGTGGGTGCTGAGCACTGCGGTGGGGATGCAGGCGCACTCCACCCCTGTGGCGGAGATGACCGGCAGCGCCACGGTCAGCGAGCATTTTCCCAGACCGGACAGGTCGTGGATGGCGGCGATTCTTTTGAGCGGAGGCAGCGATGCGTCCATAGCAGAAACCTCGGTTCATGAAAAAGTCAATGGGGAATTCCGAAAAGCAGCGAAGAGGCGCGCCTGTAAAACAGCTCCCGGCTTTGACCGGGAGCTGTCTTGGCAGGTCATTCCGCCTGCTCCGGGATGGCGCGGAGCGCTTCGTCAATCTGTGCGAGCAGCTCCGGCTTCAGTCCGGACTGTGCAAACGCGGCGACGGTACGCAGCGTCATGCTGGAAGTCATCTGCAGCACCGGATTTTTGAGAATTTTGGGACAATACCGCTCCAGCACGGCAACTGCCTCCGGCGACTGCAACAGTGTTTTCATTTTTGCATCTGTGGAAAATTTCATGGCCGCTTCCTCCCTACCCTCGCCAAGCGAGGGGGCGGATTTCACAAATATTTCGAAATAATATCGGCTATTATAACGAAAACAAAAGCCATTGTCAAATTTTCTTCCAGCCGAATCCAGTTTTGGGGTGCGGTGGCAGGCATTCGTTTCTGAAGCTGTAGACACATCCCTCGTTTCTGTTAGCGTCTGGGAAGTCTGGACTGTAAATCATGCCCCCCGCAGGGGGCATCCGCTTTGTTATTGTTTGCGTTACCGTTTTTGTTGTTTCAAGTCACTCCCCGCGAAGGGGGCATCCGTCGTCAGACAGCAGATCACAGGTAGCCTTGATGTTTCAAGTCATGCCCCCGCGAGGGGGCAACCGAGCGGCCTATAAATCAAGCGCGGAGGCCAGCGTTTCAAGTCATGCCCCCGCGAAGGGGGGCAACGGAGCTGATGGCGCTGACGGTCGGGACGGAATGTTTCAAGTCATGCCCCCGCGAGGGGGCAACGAGTTCCCCATCCGAAGCCCTCAAGAAGGGGTCAGTGTTTCAAGTCATGCCCCCGCGAGGGGGCAACAGCAATTTCGCACACTTTCTATCGTATTTTATTGCATGAATTGCTGAATTTTTCCCGTTTTTTGAGAGCTAAAATTCTAAAATATGTAAAATTCGAATAAGAGCCGCCGTCAAAACCGCTGATATTCCGGGATTCCGCTGCGCGAACCTACGGGCTTTTCCTGGTCGATCCGCAATCGCGCAGGATGCACACTCGGAACTCAAAAAACTTCCGCACCGCTCCGTCACAGCAAAAGCACATCGTCTTGTTCAAAGAGCAGGCCGCGCCCCAGAGACTCGACCCGTGGCCGCCAGTTGCTGCCCAGACGATAAAACCGCACCGAATCCTTGTCCGCATCAATGACAGCCGTCAGCCTTGCCTTCAGCGCGACCAACTGCGCCGGCTCAATCAGCAGCTCAAAGACCGAATTCTGCACACGGCAGCCATATGCCTCACAGACCTTCGCAACTTTCCGCAGGCGCTTTGCGCCGGCCGAATCCGAGGTATCCACATCATAAGAAAGGACAACCATCATGCCCATCACCTCCAATGGAACGGCGGATAATCGTCCAGTTCGCCGCGCAGCACGCGAGCCAGGAGCTGCGCCTGTGTATGCGCAATCAGCCCAATGGGGATCGTCTCCTGCAGGAAGGGATGCAGAATCGTCTCCTGCTTCCGCTTCTGCCACGCGCTGATGACGGTCTTGCGGCCCGCCTCGGTCAACACGACCGGCGGGGTAAGCTGTTCAAAGCTCTTCGGTGTAATTTGCCCGCGGTTGATCAGGGCCACCGCCAGCCGGTCGCACAGCGGCGCACGCAGCTCCTCCATCAAATCGAGCGCCAGCGCAGGCCGGCCGGGGCGCAGCGTATGCAAAAAGCCCGCTGCAGGATCCAGACCGACGCCCTCCAGCGCAGACTGTACATCATTCTTCAGCAATGTGTAAAGAAACGAAAGCAGCGCATTCACCGGATCCTCCGGCGGGCGGCGGCTGCGGCCGTCGAAGCGCAGTCCGTCTGCGGTCAGCATGGCCGGCAGCGCGGAGAAATAAGCCGCTGCGGCAGCCCCCTCCAGACCACGCATGGAGTCGATGCTGACGCACTCCCTCAGCTGCCCGGCAATGGCAGCGATCTTCTGGATTGCGGGCGAAAAGCAGTCGTCGGCTTCTTTCCGTTCCCGTCGCGCGCGCAGCAGAAATTCCTTGCTGTTCACCAGCTTGCCGAGCAGGAAGCTGCGCGCCAGACGCGCGGAAAGCACCAGATCATCCAAGGCCGCAAACTGCAGCCTTCTCAGCAGGATGTTGCCCTGCACCGGTCCTTGAATCCGTCCGTAAAACCGCCCGTATTCCGAGAGAAACACCAGACTGATGCCGCGCTGTCCGCAGAACGCGATCAGCGGCGTCGATACCGTCACATTGCCAAAGCAGAAGATGGATGAGATCGTGTGCGCAGGCACCCGCACCTTTTCCACGCCGCCCACCTTGACCGCGATCGCCTCGTTTTGCAAGAACAGATACGTCTCCGGCGTAAGGATATACAGCGTATTTTGGAGCTGTTTCATTGCGACCCCTCCTGAAGCGCCGTCTCCCACAGCGTACGGCAATAGCTGTTTGCCGTACGCTTCAGTTTTGGCTGGCAGTAATCCTGCATCGAACACTTTTTGCACTTTGCACCGTAGGAAGCCGGGGGCAGCGTCTCTTCCGCAACCAACTCCTGCAGGGCTTGCGCCGTTTGCAGCGTTTTTCCCCGCAGCTCCGGTGAAAGCGGTATCTCATCGCGGCGATGGGCGTCGATAAAGAAGATCGCCCCCAGCGGAATGTGGGTGCCATAGCTCTCTTCCAGACAGATCGCCTGGGCGCAGAGTTGGATGTGATACTCCTCCTCGTCGCGGACGACGCCGTGCTTATACTCGATCGGATAAAGCCTGTATCGCTCCGTGCCATAGGGAAGCTGCACGCCCTCCGGCGACGGGCGCGCTTCCACGCAGTCGCACAGGCCGCTGACGCCCAGCGTCCGCGAAAAAACCGGCTGTTCATACAGAAAGATCTGTGCGCCGCGCCGCTCCACTCTCGCCGTGTGCACGCGCTGGTGCTGCGCACGGCCTTCCGCCGTAAATTCATTCTCGTTCCACACCTGATCCAGCGCCAGCAGCGCGCAGCGGCGCGGGCAATACCCATACTGCGCCAGCCACGAGAGCGGCAGCAGCTCACGCTCGCTTTCAGCGGAACAGTTCCGCATCTTCCGGCACCGCGTTCCAGACGATCTCGCCATACGGCGAGCAGAGGAAGCCGACGTCTACGCCGGCCGGGCGGGCGTCAAGCCGGATCGTCGCCTGATAATCCCGCCAGGAGCGGGCAAACGCGACCTCCGGCTTCTTCTCGACCTGAAACAGCTCAAACAGTCGGTGCGCGCTCGCGCAGCCGAGACGCGCCTGGCGCTTTCTCTGCTCCAGATCGGAATCCGTGCCGGTATGCCGGAAAATGACCAGCGGCGTGATGACCGACATCTCGCCCTTGCTGGCAGAGCGGTCGTGCTCATACATGTTGAGAATTGCTTCAAACAATGCCCGCAGATCCTTCTCGTCAAACCCGGTCTCCTGCGCCAGATTTGCGCTGATGAAGCCGTGCGCCTCATACAGGCCATACGGAATCAGTTGCTTGCGCCCCATCGTGCGCAGCGTATCTTCCGCCTGCTTGGCTTCCCACGACTCATAGTCCGCAGCCGATTTCGCATCCTTGACTTCGACGGCGTTTGCCATGCGGGTGATCGAGATATCGAGCGACTGGATCGGGTCAAGCGAGCGCGCAAAGCTCAGCTGCACCGGGCCGCGCACCTGCCCCGCATTGGGGCCGGTGGACATGACCGCGCCAAAGGTGCGCACGTCGTAAAACAGCTCACAGGCCTTGCGGCGACCGGCGTAAACGGCATTTTTGCCCTTGGCGGAAAGCTCCATGCCCGCAAGCTCCTTGGCGCGGGCGATGCCGGTGTTGATGTTGCTGGCGCTGCGCACCAGCATCTGCATCCCATCCGCATAGGCGGTCTGAACATAGTTGCGGATCCGGCGCTTGATCGCCCCGTCGGTGATATAACCGTGCAGATCCTGCGGATCGGTGCGCGGGCAGTTTCCCATATCGGGGTCGCCGTTCGGGTTTCCGTTGCGGCACTGAATGTAGAACAAGAATTCGTAACGATTTTCGATAGCCATGGTACCAGCCTCCTTATGCTTCTTTGTTGGATGTGTAGAGCGCGGCGCGCTGCTGATAGTAGCCCAGCGCAAACTCTGCCTGCTGTTCCAGCGTCAGCATGGCGGGGATCTTCTGCGTTCCGATCCGGCAATACAGCTCGGACAGGCGCTTTTCGTAATAGACCGCCAGCCCCTTGTCCAGCTTTGCGAGATGATACTGCGCCAGCTGCGACAGCTTGCCGATGACAAAGCCGGGGCTGGAGCTGGCCGCTGCGTAATAGCGCTCCACGACGCCGGCGCCCACCTCCGGCATCGCTTTGGACTGAATCGCGGCGTACACCGCCATGAGCGCGCCGCAGTAGTAAGCGACGTTCCGTCCCTGCTCGCTGAATCTCTCTTCCATCAGATTCTCCTCTCCTTTCAAGCGCTGCTTTCTCCGCAGCCATGCCTTCAGTAATTGAAACACCAGCGTCTCACCCGCGCTGGATGCCGTGCTGCTTTTGTCGTCGTCTCTGCCGGATGCCAGCATCGCGGACCGCAGCCACATCAGCGCCCGCGACGCGGCCTCATCCGGCAGCGGCGTGCCGTTGATGATCGCGTACAGGACGCGGTTGAGCAAATTGGGCAGCTCTTTGTCCATCCGCTCCCAGACCTTTTGCGGATTGCCGCCTGGCTTGAGCAGCCGGATACACAGCGCCTTCAGCTTGGGCGGACGGGTTGTCCCCTTTCCGTTCCACAGCACCAGCCGGAGATCGTCAAACCAGCGCGTGACGTTGTCATAGAGCGTCTCATAGCTGCCCTCATACCAGCCGCGCACCATCATCCGGCCGCCCGCGCCGGAGAGCGGCATGATGTAATAGCGGGCGTTCAGCGACTCCGGACGCGAACCGTCGTGCAGGCTTTGGATCAGCGCACGTGCCGCGCGAAGCGCATCGGCTTCCCCGCCGGGCTCCGCCGGGTCTTCCTCCCCGGCCGGCGGCGCCAGCTGATCGCCGAGAATCACCGGGATCAGATCCTCTTCTTCGGTGATGGGCGCGGAATACCAGTGGACGAGCTTCGCGTTGCCCAGCACCTTCGCGTCCCGGATCAGCTCCGTCAGCGCGGCGTTGACCGCCGTCATCGCCGTCTCGGAAACCGGCGCATTGGCGCTCTGCTTCAGTCCGTAGGATTGAAACGCATCTTTATCGAAGCACAAAAATGCATCACCGGAGGTATGGCCGCCCACCGCCATCAGGCCGGAAACCTTCGGCACCGTCAGCAGCGCCGGAGCCAGCTCCCCCGTGATCAGGCAGCGCGGCATCACACCGGAAGGCGCCGGCAGGAATTGCTTGCGAAACTCCGCCCACCAGTCCAGATAGCGTTCGCTCCGCTCCACCGGCTGCCCGTCCACCTGAAAACCGACCGGGTCGGACGGCTTGAGCTTGTGCTCCGCCAGTCCTGCCCGCATGGTCTCCAGTGTCTCCTCGCTGCGAAGCGCTTTCGCAACGACGGCAAACATCGGCTCGTGCTCCGCGCCGCTGTCCAGCGCGGCGAGGAAAAAGGCGTGCTTCGTCGGCACATTTTTGTCCTTGACCGGATCGTTCACCATGTTCAGCGGGATGCCCGCCTTTTCGATCAGGGGATTGCAAAAGCGCGTGCCGTTGGCCGCAGCGCCCACGTCGGGCGCCATGACGGCCGGCGCGTCCTTGCCGCGCAGCTCCACGCCGAGAAACGCCCCCTCCTGCGACAGGAGCAGGTATCCCTTCGGCCGCTTGGGCTTGAAGCCGGGGCGCGCCGTGAGCTGATGCGACAGCGCGTATTCGTACAGTTCCGTCAGCATCCCGCGGCCTCCTTTCCCGGTTTCAAAACCAGCGGCGAATCATAGGGCGGGACCGTCAGAACGCCGTGGTCGAGCTGCGCCCGGAACAGGGACACGGACGGCTCCGCCTGCTTGCCAACCTTCCATTCGTGCAGATCGAACACATCGTACAGCATCAGCCCCAGATCACAGCTCTCGTCAATGGGCGGCTCACCGCTCGACCCCCATTCGTAATACGCGGGGAACTCTCTGGCTCCCATGCAGGGCTGCACAAAGCACTGCCCGCGCTTGACCCGCCGCTCGAACTGGCTGAGCAGTTGACTGACCGGGGCGGTAAACTCCGGCCGCGGCACAATCTCCGCCGTGATTCGGTAGCGGACATCCTGCAAAACGACAGACTGCCGCTGGGTGCGGTCATCTTCGATGCTGATGCAAGCCTTGCAGGGATTTACGTCGGGAATGCGCATCATCTTGCTTTTGACCTCGTTGCGCTTAAACGCCGTATAACGGATCGGCCGCAGCACCTCGATCTGCCGCACCTGCCAGTAGAATTCCGGCGGCTTGGCATAGATGGACGCCAGCACGCCGCGGATGCCGCTGGGCGTCGGCACCGGGTAGGTCAGACGCTCCACCTTGCTTTCCGGTCTCGTCCAGAGCGCAAAGTCACCCCAGATTTCGATCGTTACCTGTGGATAGCCCATTTTTGTTCACACTCCTCTCTGTTCAAAGTACAAAATCCATTTCGGCGGCGTGTTCCAGACACAAGCCGGTTTTGTTGTCGTAAAGGTCACGATTGCCGAGCAGATAGCACGCTGGCTGCGCCGGCGCGCCACCCGGCTCCGGCACGCGGAAATACAGCGGTACGCACGTGTCCCGCACCATACGCGTATCGAAGCTGGAGACCGTCAGCGGCCGCGCTTTCTGCAGCAGCGCAGGCGTCAGGCCGGATCGGTCATACTCCGCGCGAATTTCCGCAAACAGCTCCGCCTCCTCCGGATACGGAACGATGACCTGCACGCCTTTGCGCTCGATCAGGCGGTAAGCTGCCTGCACAGCCGCGAAATCCTCCTCCCGGATGGCCTGCCGGAGAGCGGGCTTGTCCCCGTCGGCATGGGCATAGAGCAGCGCGTAGTACTCCCGGATATGCGCCAGATCCGCGCAGTCGATGGGATGCCGCGCAGCCAGCGTCCGGACGCAATTTGCAGCCTGCTCGTAATATGGCCCGGGCGGATACAGCCGCTCCTCGTCGGGCACAAACACAACCACGCACCCCGTGGGGCTGTCTCCGTTGCGGTTGCAGCGTCCCGCAGCCTGAATGATGGACTCCAGCGGCGCAAGCGCGCGATAGACCACCGGGTAATCCAGATCGACGCCGGCTTCGACGCACTGCGTTGCAGCCAGATAGCACGGTCTGCCCTCCCGCGTGCGGGTTCGGATTTCCTCCAAAACACGGCGGCGGTGCGCAGGGCAAAGATCTGTCGTCAAACAGAAAACATCCTCCGCGTTTCCCCCGCTCGCACAGCTCCTGAAACAGCTTTCTCGCGTGCGCGCGCAGGTTCAGAATTGCACATCCGGCCGGTGCCTGCAGCAGTTCCTGCGCAATGCGCGGCAGCGCCGTTCTCTGGGAAAGCCGCCAGTCATACGTGACGCGCTGCGTCGCGCGAAACAGAGCCTGCGGCTGCGGCACGATTTCCGTCGGCTTCCACGAAAGCCCCGGCCGCTCGCCAAAGGACGGCTGCGTGGCCGTGGAGAACACGACGGTACACCCATACTGATCACACAGAAGCTTGACGGTGCGCAGCGTTGCGTCCAGAAGCTGCGGCGGCAGCGACTGCGCCTCGTCCAGTACAATTACGCTGTTGGCGATCTGATGCAGGCGGCGGCAGTCCGTCGGTCTTGCGGAAAAGAGCGGCTCAAAAAAGCCCACATTCGTGGTCACGATGCATGGCGCCGCCCAGCGCTCCGAAAGCAGGCGGGAAGCATCGTCGAGCTGCGCAGCGCTGTGGCTTTCCAGCAGGTTCGGCTCCCCCTGCCGGTAGTCCTGAACGTTTTGCTCCACGATCGCAAGATACGGCAAGATCAAAATGATCCGCCGTTTGCCGTAGTGCACACAGTGCTTCGCCGCAAAGGCAAACAGGCTCAGCGTTTTGCCCAGGCCAGTCGGCGCGGTCAGCGTAAACAGTCCTGGCGGGCGCTCCGCAGCGGCGAGACAGTCCTCAAACAGCCGGTCGCGCAGGCGGTTGAGCGGCGCGGCGGCCGTTGAGACGCTCTGCTTCTGCGCCCGGAGCGCAAACAACCGCTCCAGCGCCGCTTCGGGCACAAACGCAGGCCCGGTATGCTCCGCCAAATACGCCGGATCAAAGTGCTCGGCTGAGCTGCTGTAGTCCGCGTCGGCCAGCGCGGAAAGCAGGAACCGCGTGAAGAGCATTTCCGCCAGCGCCGCATCCTCCTGCAGCCCGGACGGAAGCACGGAGCGGAGCTGCGGCAGCGTCACCTCCCGCTGGAGCACGGCTGCGGCCTCCTGCAGCGCAGGGACGCCAAACAGCGAAAAGGTATTTCCGTCCGCGTCCACCGGCTCTCCGGCGCCGCGCAGGACACGCTCCAGCGCAGGGATGCAGCCAAAGTCGAGCTGACTGTGGTGCGCGGCAATGACCGCCGCCAGAATCCGCGCCATGGGCCGCCGTGTCCGTCTGCAGGTGTTCCACGCCAGCGCCGCGCCGGGATAGGCATGATTCACATGCACCCGCCGGTGTGCAAGTACATCCGAAAACAGCGGCGAGTATTTCCCAAAATCGTGCAGCGCGCCGAGGAATTGGCCCAGATCAGAATATCCGATCGGCTCCAAAAAAAGGCCGCACAGCTCCGCCACCCGAATCAGGTGGTGCTGTACGGTCTCCAGTTCTCCCTGCGCGTTGGCGCTCCGTGCATAATATGGAACATCCGGAACGTTGTGCACATGGTTCACATCCCCACAAAAATTCATATTTTTACAATATCACAACTATTTTGATGTTTCAATCATTCTTTTACTGAAAAAGGATTATTAACCATTTTTGTTAAATATAGCGGTTTTTCGATATTTTTCGACGCAAAAGCAAAAAAACGAATGGCTCCGGAAAAGGAACTTGCATCCTCTTCCGGAGCCATTCGGCCCTTGTTTCAGATTCCATCCACGCGTGTGAGCATTTTTTTCACTGCCTCCACCCGGGAAAGGAGCGCAGCGCCGTCCATGCCGCGCTTGACGTTCAGGCGCGGGATCGTCATCGTGGAAAAGCGCGTGGTCACCCGCGGGTCCTGGATCGTGTAGGCAAAGTCATAAGATTCTGCGGCGGTGCGAGCCGTTGCCGCGCGGAAGCTGCCGTTCGGATACGCCAGTGCGCGAACGCGCTGCCCGGTCATCTCCTCCAGCGCCGTCTGCGAGCCGGCCAGCTCCTGTTCGACCGCGTCTGCGTCCGTTTTGCCAAGGGGGACGTGGTTCATCGTGTGCGAGCCGATGCGCACACAGCCGCTGTCCGCCAGCGCGCGAACCTGCGCTTCGGTGACATAGTGCGCCTGCCCCACCAGATTTGCCGCGACGAACACGGTCGCTTTCGCGCCGTATTTTTGCAGCAGCGGCAGCGCGATCGTGTAATTGTCCGCATACCCGTCGTCAAACGTCAGAATGACGCTGGGCGTATCGGTCGGGCCGTACTCGTCCGCAAACAGGAACGCATACCCTGCCTCGGAGAGCGCGCGGAGCTGCGCTTCAAAATCCTCCGGCCGGACGAACAGCTCCTCATGTTCCGTAAACGGCGTCTCCTCCACGAGGTGGTACATGAGCACCACGGGCAGATACTGCCGCCGTTCGCCGGATTGCCGGTCAGTACGCGAGCCGCACAGCAGCATCGCGCACACCATCAGCAGCACGGCAAGGCATTTTGCGCGAACGCGCATACGGCTCCCTCCTTTGAAACAACAGCACCGATTGCAGAGAACCCCATCGGAAATGCATGGATTGGCCCGGGAAAATGTCTTCCCATTGAAATGCGGGTGCGGATCATACAATCCACACCCGCACCGGGTCAATTTGCGTTTGTAATCTGCGAAACAGGGATTAGATCTTCATGCAGACATCCCAGCCGCGCCAGATCGCGGTACGCAGGTTGCCGATCTGACGGCAGTCGCCCACGAGGTGGACGTTCTTGCCTTCCGGAGCAACCGGCGTCGGGACGAAGCCGATCGCGTTGACAACGCTGTCGCACTCGACTTCCGTGACGGAGCCGTCCTTGCCCTTGATGACAACGCTCTTGTCCTTGATCTCGGCGAGCGTGGAGTTGAGGTAGATGGGAACCTTGCGGAACACCAGAGCCTCACGCAGGTAGGAAGCGTTCGGGAACGGAACGTTCTGCGCAGCGATCAGGTCAACCGCGTACTCGACAACGATCGGGTGCTTGCCTTCACGCGCCAGCTCCAGAGCGGCTTCGCAGCCGGACTGGCCGCCGCCGAAGATGACGATCTTGTCGCCGGCTTCCTTCTTCTCGACCAGCAGCTCGGTGAGGGACATGGTCTTGTTGAAGCCCGGGATCGGCATCATTCTCGGCACAGCACCGGTCGCAACGATGATCTCGTCCGCGCGGATGGTGCGGATGTCGTTGATCTCGGTGTTGAACTTGATCTCGATGCCAGCCTTCGCGATCTCTCTCTTGTACCACTCAATGAGAGCCCTGTCGTTCTCTTTGAAGGACATGGAGGAAGCGGTGATGAACAGGCCGCCGACGCGGTCGGTCTTTTCGTAGATGACCGGCTTGTGGCCGCGCTTCTTGAGCATCAGCGCACATTCCATACCAGCGATGCCGGCGCCGATGATGGCGACGTTCTTCGGCTTCTTGGTCGGGACGATCTTGTACTTGTTGTGCTGCATGGTCGTCGGGGTCAGGGCGCAGCGAGCCAGGTGCGTGGAGTCGCCGAAGCTCTGGATGTTGCAGGTGCCCTTGTACTTGGCCATGTTGAAGCAGCCGGTGTGGCAGCGGATGCAGGGCTTGATGTCCTCTTCGCGGCCCTCTTCCAGCTTGATGACCCATTCGGGGTCGACCAGGTTCTGACGCGCGATGGAAACGGCGTCGATTCTGCCCTCGGCAATCGCCTTCGCAGCGACTTCGGGCTCCATCTTACCGCCGCAGGAAACCGGGATATCAACAAACTGCTTGATGTGCGCGACATCTTCGAGGTTGCAGTTGTTGGGCATGTACTGAGGCGGATGTGCCCAGTACCAGGCATCGTAAGTACCGTTGTCGCAGTCGAGATGGTCGTAGCCGGCATCCTGCAGGTGCTTGACAGCCTTCTCGGACTCGGCCATGTCGCGGCCGAACTCGACGTACTCTTCGCCGGGGACAGCGCCCTTGAAGAAGTCCTTCGTCTTGGAGACGACGGAGTAACGCAGCGAAACCGGGAAATCGGAGCCTGCATCGTTCTTGATGCACTTCACGATATCCGTCGCATAGCGATATCTGTTCTCGAAGGATCCGCCGTACTCGTCGGTGCGGTGGTTCCAGTTCTCGATCGCGAACTGGTCGAGGGTGTAGCCTTCGTGCACAGCGTGAATCTGCACGCCGTCGATGCCGGCTTCACGCAGCAGCTTCGCGGTCTTGCCGAACGCAGCGATGCTCTCCTTGATCTCAGCTCTGGTGAGCACCTTGGAGTTGTAGCTTTCCAGCCAACGGTTCGGGGTGGCGGAAGCGGAAGCGGAGAGGTACTCCACATCCAGAATGGGCTTTGCGAGCTTGTTGATGACCGGATTCTCCAGAATCATCTGCATCATCGGCGTGATGGCGAAAGAACGGCCGCAGCCTGCCGCGAGCTGAATGAACAGCTTGCCGCCGGTCTTGTGGAAGTCCTGCATGTACTCTGCGAGTTCCTTATACATTCTCTTGTTCTCGTAGAGCCATCTGTTGCCGAGAACGTCACGCACCCACTGCATGCCGGGGATAACCAGACCGACATCATTCTGTGCTTTCTCCAGGAGGTAGTAAGCCGCCTCCTTGTCAAAATGGTTCGGCTCCATCCAGCCGAACAGGGACGTGCCGCCCATGGCGCAGTTGGTAATGCGGTTTTTCAGTTCCACATTGCCAATTTTCCACGGGGTAAATAAGGCATTGTACTTTTCGTCCACGAAATTCATCCTTTCTTCCCTTTTTATTTACGGTGATGACGTCGTACTGTCTGACATCAATCATCTTACCGTCTCTGAATGTGCAGTCGCCCCGCCGTCTCCGAGACAGGCCGTTCTCCAATGGCCTGAGGGCGAAGCCGAATGTGTCCGGTTCCCCGGCGGCACGCAAAAACGCACGCATGCGCCTGATTTCCGCCAGCATCCGCGATTTTGTGAAAACTAGATAGAACTTAGATATTAATATAGCACACACTTGCGCAAAAAATCAACACCGAATATGAAAAGAGCAGAGAGAAATTTTCTCCTCCTCCATTTTTCTGCTGCATTTTGCGGCCATCTGTACGCCGCGGGACGTGCCGGCTTGATTTTCCGTGCACGCACTGTTACAATGAGGATCAATTGGGAGAAAGGATGAGTCCGATGGAATATGTCTATATCGCGCTGGTGCTTCTGGGCGCGTTCGTCCCGGCCGCCATCATCGTGCTGAAAACGAATCAGTCCGCAAAGCGCGGCTGTGGGCGCGGCTGCGCCACCTGCGGCAATCGGGAGTTCTGCCACAGGGGTGAAGAAACGCTCAAAAAAAGCAAACGTCAACAGTCCGGCAGCGCACCGCTATCAGCGCCCGAAAAACGAGGTTCAAAAAAGTAACTGTGCGCGGAATGTGCCTACCAACAAAAAAACGACGTGTTGGAACACGTCGTTTTTTTATTGGAGGCGCCACCCGGATTTGAACCGGGGGTCAAGGATTTGCAGTCCCATGCCTTACCACTTGGCTATGGCGCCGTCGTCAGAACAGACTCGTTCCATTCCGCTTCCCGGGCAAGCCGGAAAGCTTCATATCCACGCCTCCGTTCTTCCTCTACAAAACAAAGCAGATGCTTCGTTTTGTTTGGATGTTGGGTTCTCTTGAACGGACACGCTCCATTTCGTCGCCGCGCAAGCGCGCCGTCTCCATATCCGCTTCCCCGTTCTTCCTCTACAAAACGGCTTTGTTTTGTTTGGAAAAGATGAAACACGCTTGTGGAACGGTAAAAGCGTGTTTCGACGTTGGAGCGGGCGACGAGATTCGAACTCGCTACCTCCACCTTGGCAAGGTGGCGCTCTGCCAAATGAGCTACGCCCGCAAACTGGTGCCTCCGGTCGGAGTCGAACCAACGACACGCGGATTTTCAGTCCGCTGCTCTACCAACTGAGCTACAGAGGCATATCGTGCAAAACAAAATGGTGGGAACAACAGGGCTCGAACCTGTGACCCCTTGCTTGTAAGGCAAGTGCTCTCCCAGCTGAGCTATGCTCCCGTTTCGCAGCTTGCTCATTATACAAGACGCTCCCCGAATTGTCAATACATTTTCGGAATTTTTTTGCCGCGTGTCCACCGGGCGGCGACCGGAATCGACACGTCCGCCCCGGAGCCGGTCTTCCTCGCTCCGGGGCGGGCAGGTCGGTCATTCCGCCGCTTCCGTCTGCGCCAGGATCTCTTCCAGCTCTGCGGGCGAAAAGGCGTATTCCGCGTCGCAGAACTGGCACGAGACGGCCGCATCCTCACCGGAAGCGATCATCTCACGCAGCGCGTCCGCGCCGCAGTGCGCCAGCGCATCCCGCACGCGCGAGCGGCTGCAATAGCAGCGGTATTCCATCGGGTGCCGCTCCACGATCCGGGGTTCCAGCCCTTTCATAACCTGCGCGATGACGGCCTCCACACCGTCCTCGTCGAGGATCGTGGTGAGCTGGTCCATATAAAACACATTGTCCTCCAGCGCAGTGATGCGCTCCTCCGGCGCGCCGGGCATGAGCTGCACGATGAAGCCGCCCGCCGCCTTGACCGAGCGGTCGGTATCCACGAGCACGCCCAGCCCGCAGGCCGCGGCGATCTGCTCACTCTCGGCAAGATACGCCGCCAGATCCTCCGCGATCTCGCCGCTGACCAGCTCCGTGCTGCCGACATACGGCTCGCGCAGGCCGATGTCACGGCTGACGGTGAGCATCCCGTCTTTGCCGACGGCGCCGCCGACGTCGAGCTTCCCATCCGCGCGCAGCGGCAG
>ULWX01003492.1_pt1 | contig 21328 bp, 22 predicted proteins | sample 1960851 | NCBI WGS metagenome assembly ULWX01 (sample SAMEA4835826, study PRJEB28245) | human gut metagenome | biome: gut microbiome; material: fecal sample | place: Denmark | collected 2008 | reverse complement strand
TATTTAACTGAAGGAGGTGATGAAGTTGCAGAGTGAAAAGAGATGCTTTGACCATTGCCATGACCCACTCTTTTCTGTCTGCGCCACTTTCAAACATTGTTTCTGCTCGTTCCATGTATCCCATTACCAAACTGATTAATTCAGGCCATCTCTTTTCCTTAATAGATTGACGAACATATTTCACCAACTGATAAATCAAAGTGATGATGGCTGCGATACCGGGCAAGGCAGAAACGATTAATTTAATAAGTTCCATATCCATGCTACACCCCTCCTTTCATTAAATTGCTGGACTGTTTATATCTTCAGCAGCACCAAAGTTATTTGCTTTGGCAGTTGCATATTTAATGCCTTCTCCATCGGCACTTGAATTTTCAACCTCGCTCTTATGAACGATCTTGCTAAGTACAATACTGCAAGCCGTACCAATAGGAGTAAAAACAACTGTCCAGCACATTAATGCACCTGTATAACCAGTGATAATACTCCTAAGAGCAAGATAAAAGCCGCCAGCCAAGCCAGCAGCCAAAAACAATAAGATGTAAATCGCCAAGCGATTTGTAAATCCCAAGGAGGCAAGATGCTTCATAATCGCATTCAAGATTTTAGTCAACAGACTTTGCTTTTTCTGTAACCTCCGTCCTTTTCGGCTTGAACGAGTCATCTGCGTCACCCCCTATAAGTGAGTTATGCTTTACCCATCATCTGAGCAAATCTATAAAGCACAGTAACAAATTGCTCACGAGTAAGCATATCCTGCCACATACAGTTAGGTTCACCGTTGATCTCCGTACCATTACCAGCAATCAGACCAGAACTTGTAGCCCAATTTCGAGCATCCTGACTATATGCACCAGCATCATTGTCCTGAAGAGTCTTTCTGTATTCCAGCCAAGCCTCTTCAAATTTCTTTACATCTGCCATAAAATCATCCTCCGTTTCTGCAATAGAATCGCCATTTAAAATAGCTTCAACTTCCTGTCGCAGAGCTGCCATGCTCTTACCATGTTTAGGCAACCATTGTCCCATATCTGAGTGGTTAGACCCATATCCTGCACGATAGCTTTCTGCATGATCAGAAATTCCGTTAATGTCATAACCAAATTTCTTAACCAAATACACATTCCATGCCACAAGCATCTTCCACATACGATCAAAATAGACTTGGTTTTTGGCAACATCATAGGCAATCATTGTACCGCCAGCATATGTATGTCCTGCTGGTTCACAAACTTCCCATTGAACTTTTGTATTATTCCAAGAACCTTTACTGCCAGAGCCACAACCCCAAGGACGAGCATCCAAAGGAAGAACGACCAGAATTCGTCCATCTCCTTTATGGAAATCGCCAAGGAGTGCATTAACACCCCAACCAGCAGATGATTTATTCATGATATTGAAAAATACATCAACAGAAGGTTGTGCGCAGCCGACAGAATGATTGACACATCCTTGCGGATTGATCTTTCTGCCAGCCTGATACGCACCGTTAGCTGTTGCGTATTTGACTTCCATATGGGATTCAACCCAAGCAATACATTCACTTACTGTCATTTGCGTTCTCCTTTCGCTGTGGGATTAATCAACATATTCTCTACCCCAATAGGTATCTTCTTTCAGGACAGCATAAAATGATCTGCCTCCGTCTTTACGAAATGCTGGATTAATCGTCTTTGCACAAAAACCAAAATCCCCGTCATCCTCAGCAAGATTTGCTCGACAAAGAGATTTATCGCATTCCGTGTTCTTTTGCGGATCACACTCATAGAACAATACTTTCTCACCTGTATCTGCATCTACGAGATAACCGTTTCGTGCAACAATTTTTTCAATATTCATTCTGCTACCTCATTCTTTCTGCAATTTACATTTGAACAAAACGATGAAGTACAGTCACCATTTGCTCTCTCGTGGTAAAATCCTGCCACATATAATTAGGCTCACCATTTTCAAGTGTTCCATTACCAACAATCAAACCATTAGAAATAGCCCAATTTCTTGCTGCAAGACTATATTCGCTACATTTATTGTTTTGCAATGCTTTACGCAATTCTGCGAACAATTCTGCAAAATCAAAACTGTATTCATTTTGCCGATTTGCAAACAGGTCATAATATCTCTGACCAAATGCACATCGCTTTGCTTGAACACTTTCATCTTGATTTGCTGGGCGTTCAAAACGAAATAGAACTTCATTTGATGCCTCAAGAACAGATGTGGCATTGCACAAAGTATTCAAAACGCCAATATATCCTTCTCGTAATTCTTTCATTAAGAAATCGAGTTGCATATTCAAATCGCCAATAGACTTTTCTCTGCTTTTCGCAAATGAAAAAAGAGCCTGTTTACGGCTCCAAAAAGTCCATTGTGCAATTCCATAACCAGCAGAATCTTTTACGAAATTCGTATAAATGCCATGATCTACTGCATCTGTATATGAATCATCGCTGTATCCAAGTTTCCGCTCATAAGTCTGTTGAAGATTTTTTGGATTTAAACCAGATTCGGCATAAAGATTGCCCATAAGCCCCGCTGTACCAAAATCATTCAATCCGTGAGATTTGAAATAATTCCAAATCAACTGTTCGTTTGTCATCAAAATCTCACCTCCAAAATAAAGAGAATGGGCTGCTCAAAATCGAGCAACCCATTACTTTTTTCTTATTCAACTAATTCCCAACCATCAGGCCAGTTTAATGGAGAATGAACATTATTATCGCCTTTAGAACGATAAACTTGAATTACAGTGTTTTCTTCATCATCGACAACCTCAACACTGCAACAATCTCCTGTCATATATGGAGATGTAGATAAAGCAATGAAAGGTTTTGCCTTTGCTGGGTCTTGGCTCCACACAAAGCCCCACTGAGCAGGAAGTGTTTCAGGTTCGCCAGTAAACACATCAGAATCGTAATTCTGAAGCAAGCGAACAACACGACCTTCACTGGACTTACAAACAAAACCATCTGTCAGACCAGCATGACGCTCAAGCATATTCATTTTCTCTTTAGCTGCCAAAAAATCAGGAATGTAATCATCCTGTGCATTCAGTTCGGTATTAGTCATAGTAGCACTTTCAGTCTGAACATCCAATGCTCTCTGTCTGCCGTATCTGCGCATAGTATCTAAAGTAAATTCCTTATCTGTCATACTTCATTCACTCCTTCACGAATAGCGGTAGCCAATTCAGCATAAGACGCTGTTTCCTGAATGATTTTGCCACCATCGACCTTAGAAACAACGACTGTTTCAGCACCCTCAATTTCATTATGTTCAGCCAAATTATAGGCAACGCTGTCAAAAGCAACACCAATGGCATCTTCCTCTGTTGCGATAGTGAAAGAACCACTTTCACCAATCTTGATATAATTCACAGAATCGGTAATACCCAATTCCGTACCATCAATCTTAATAATTCGATACATTTATACGACCTCCTTTGCGTCAACTAATTTTGCGATATGCTGAAGCACATCAATTTCTGCGTTGTAGAAGTCATAGTTCCACAACCAATGATCATCGTACTCTTCTCGCTTATATTTCAAACAAGTCGAATCATTCCAAACCTTATCCCATTTTGCATTGTAAGATTCAATACTTTGTTTGGATCGGTTAAGAGCATCAAAAATGCTATCAATGAGTTTCCTGCGCAACTCGGCAAAACCGTCATCGTTCTGCGTAAAGAAATCATAAGCGTCTTGGCTTGTAACGCCGCAAATCATTCCCTTGTCACAATAAATTACTCCGTCTTTCGCAAAACAACTCGTTCCAAACGGAAGGTTCAAATCTCCACAAAGAGTCTTTTTCTTAATTCTCTTTGTTACAACATACTGATTGAAATATTTCATGAAATTAACTCTCCTTACATAGATAAGATTTAAAAGCAGATTAGTTATTCAATTCAACAGGCAGATAAAAATTCTCACGCAGCTCTCGTAATATAGCAAAAGCCTCTGCACTTTTACTTCTCTGTTGCATACGCCATTCCCAACGATCACAAAGCGGCACGAAGCCGTTCATATACCGCTCATATCGTGTACGATCCAATTCCGCAAGAACAGCCTTATACTCTTTTATGCTGGTGAAATAAATCCATCCAACCTCATAATCCCATTTAGCATCCAATGTGCATTTGAATTTATTATTTCTTTCTGCCAGTTCCTTTTGGAACAACTTAACGAAATAAATATCCATAGCATGAAGTGTCTGATAACTGTCACACCGTTGCGCATGAGAACGCCAAGACTGATAAGATGTAAAAGCATCTTCTGCTGAGAATTTTCCTTCATCAACCCATAACCTGAATATCTGTAATTTGCGCCGAATAGCCTTAATACTGTTGCGACTAAGTTTCATCACAACTTTACCTGATGGCTCTAATCGAATACGCATTTTAAGAAAACGAAAACTATGATTGGCAAACGGTGTAATGACATTCTTCTTTTCATTTAATTCCAATCCAAGGGATTTCGCATACTCAATAAGATAATCACGAATTTCCTCTAATTGCTTTAAAGAATTACTGATCACATAACCGTCATCCATATATCTGGCATAACCCTTAATGCGGCAAACATCTTTTATGTAATGGTCAATCGGACTTGCGTAATCTAACGCAATATTCTGAGATACCTGACTGCCCAATCCAACGCCGTGTGGATTGTCTACATCTTGTTCCACGCCTCCAAGCGTAATGAAATCGTCAATCAACTGACAGCCTATTTCCTGCAATTTCTTGTCATGAATATGCTTACATAATCGCTCTTTGGCTCCCTCATGAGGAATGGATGCAAAATAACCGTGAAAGTCAAATTGATAGATTCCACCCTCAAGACCATATTTATGGTAATGATGGATCAAATGTTGTTTAAGCCGCTCCAAAGTCAAGTCCATACCTTTACCCGGTAAACTTGCACTGTTATCATAAATGAAACTTCTGGAATAAGCCTCTGTCATCAATGCGTCACAATAACATTTCTGTATTGTTCGATCATGAATATCCAAAGCATTAATATCTCGTTCTTTACCATGTTCTATGGTTTTGAAATGCTTAAAGCCCTGAAACCGATATTCGTCATTTAAGATGCGTTCCTGCAAAGTATCAGCCTGAGTCAAGAGCATCGTTTCAAAATTGATTGTAGAGGTTTTCCATCTTACGCCAGTACAACAAGACTTGGATGCGTCTACCATATTTTCATAGGTAAACACATCCTCAAAAGTCTTGCCGCAGATTTCCTCTGCTTTCTGTTTTCTTTTCTTCTGTCTGTTTTCGTACCTTTTCTGCTTTCTTTCTTCGCTCGTCATAATAAATAAAAGGTTCCTTTCTGTATAACTTTATCATCCACTGGTCAAACAGGCATACGCATCAATCCTATTTGGTGGTCAGCTTCCGATCCTGATTTCCTAAGTTACTTAACGGTACATCTATGAAATCTGACTAAATCAGAAAAGTCATCAGACCATGCAAGCAGCGTCCAGATGCCCGTATCAGATAAAGCAGTACCATACCTTTCAACTGATACTGCAAGGTATTTAAGGTATGCCAAACGGCAGGAACCAAGGATTACATCCTCCTTCTGATTAACGGATATTGTTTTCGCTTTCGCTACTAAGTCCAATCCAAGTTTGTGTACTATAATCATTTTTTGATGCACCACAAACAGTATCAAGAATCCGGGGCGAACCCATTCGAATTGTTAGCGTTGTTGTTGTTCGCACTCCCCGAAGTGTTGACATTGCAGAAGTTGTTCGAGTTGTCCGCATTAACAGAGCGCAACCACCAGTTCGCAGGGTCTTTATCAGGATGTAACCTATAAAAACGGAGATCAATCCTCCGATTCTACCAAATCAAATGTTTCTTCAGGCAAAACAATTTCATTTTCTACGGCATCAGCAATTTCTTCTTTTGCATCTTTTACTTTGCCGTTTCTCTGATAGGATTTATATCTTTTTCTGTCTGAATCCACCACGCCTTTCAATAGTGCAGCTTCATAGTTCAAAAGTCTTGCCCATTCCTTAAAGACATTCGATGCAGATTTCTTATCGCCAAGAAAATTGTTGCCCTCTAATACCAGAGAAAATGTAATCGTTAGCAAACTGCTCAGAGCAAATATTGCAGATTTTGCTTTTGAAAAGTAAATCTCTCGAAGTCGAAATTCGTCATTAGTCATACCCTTATGGATATAAATAGAATTTGCTCTTAATACATTCTCATGAATCTCCATTGATAAGCGTACAATATCATTGGTCAGATTAAACCTGTACGATTTTGGGAATTTCTTGGTCTGCTTTAATGTGTAGACGGCAAGCTGCTGTGCCACACGCAGAAATTCAACTTTTGATTCACTTCGTTTAGAAGCATAAACCGACATTTACAGACCTCCTAATATGATAGATTATTTGCTCCGAAGAACATTAATAATTAGAAAATATTCTCATTCCGACATAAGGATAGCAGATAATAATCTAAATGTCAAGAACATTTTTGATAATTATCTCATAAGTTGCGAGAAAGTCCATCCTCGCACCCCATTCTCGGCTTGCGCCTTGAATGGAGATGCTGAGGATGAACAGAGTAGCTTACACGCAGAAGGCCGGGGCGAACCCACGCGAATAGTAAGCGTCGTAGGTGCCCGCACTCCCCGAAGTGTGGACAACGCAGAAGTAGTTCGAGGCGTCCGCAACAACAGAGCGCAACCACCAGCTCGCAGTTGAACTTGTAGCACTATGTCTGTATCTCACCTTGGAGTTGCCAGCGGAATACCAAGCATACTGAGCCTGATAGTTCTTTTCGGCACTATTCGCATAGCTTCTTGCACCAAAGACCTCAAACTCTGCAAGCAAGAATACTTCCTCAGATGTTGCAGTAACATAAGATGCAGTATCAGAGCCGCCGCCAGTATTGTCAGAATACTTGGTTGTAGCTTTCAAAACAGCTTGCAGATCAGAAGGCATAACACTCTTGAAAGCAGGACAGATAACAGTTTTCATCAAACTACTCTTCCAGCCGCCAGAGTTACTATTGGCATTGTTCATGTTGAACCAAGCACCAGAAGTTTTCTGAGAGTTGTAACCACTATCAATAAACGCCAGATGGACACCACCGCTTGCGGCAGAGTAACCAAACTGGAAGTGAATACGGTTTGTGCCTTCCTTACCACTGTTATGATCAATACCGATAATGTAGCAGTAATAAGTGCCGCTCAGTGACAAACTACCAACAGTACCGCTCAAAGCAACTGCTTTACGATCACCAACAGAGAAATAGCTGGAAGCCAGACCAGCATCAGAAATACGCTTAATGTCTGCCCAACTAATATCGTTCAATGCCGTACCAACAGCAGGGAGGAATTCACAACTAACAGCGCAAGTCTTATTGGAAGGAGCAGTATGGTTTGTACCAGCCGCCACCTTAACAGTAATTGTTGCTGTACCAGTCTTGTCGTTCACGCTGCTGACAGTAACCGTAGTGCCACTCAAACTTACAGTTGCAACACTCGTGTCGCTGGATTCAACAGTGATCTTACCATCACCAGCACGAGTAACGGTAAATGTCGCACTCTTTGTAGTGCTATTCAGCGTAATGCTGGATTTGCTCAAACTCAGAGAGCCAGCCGCTTTGCCGATTGTCCAGTTGACATTCTTAGCGGCGGTAGTTCCATCAGACCACATATAATCATCCTTTGGAGTAAAGGATGCAGAATATGTGCCAGCATTGGTCTGAGCGGTAACGCTCAAAGTCATTTTAGAACTGTCATAGTTACTCCAAGAAGGAGTTTGCGCAGAACCAGTGTAAGTCAAAGAACCACTCTGACTTGGAATATTCGCAATCGTCAAACGATTAGGAACTCCACTTATTACATTACTTGCGTTTGTATTTACTGCACCGCCATAAGCGTCTGTACCGTAAGGGAACACGGCAAAATAATAAGTTGCGCCGTTTTCCAAACCAGAAATTGTCAAGCCAGTAGACTTATACGCATTCTTAGTTGTAGAATTCAGCACCAGAGTACCATCACTCTCGCTGGTAGGCTTGCTGCCTTTCTTGTAGATAACTTTAGAACCGCCCCAAGCAACAGTAGTAATACCGTCTTGAGTTGTGTTATCGGGATCAGTCCATTTCAGCGTAACCTTACCATTACCAGCAGCCGCCACACTCATGCCAGAAACATTTGCAGGAGCAACAGCAACAGGAGTGATTTCAACCAGATTTTCTTCCAAATCTGTGTAAACATTCTGCGTAGTATAAGTAAAGAACTTATAGTAATAAGTAACGCCATCTGTCAAACCACTATCGCAAAAATAAGTGTTCTGATAAGCGTTTCTTGTTTTACTGTCAACAACGACAGTACCATCTCTGCGGCTAACAGGAGCAGAACCAGCTTTACGGACTAAGATTGTTCCTGCAAAAGCTGCCAAAGTAGATTCAGCAACTACCAGATCATCAGGATCAGTCCACTTAAAATAAGCCTTGCCATGAGAAACGACAGTAGTGATACCACTTACTGCGCCCAAAGCAAGACCGCCGCCACCGCTACTGCCACCGCCAGTAGGGAAATTAGAAATAATAGGCATAACTTAACCTCCTTTAACCTAAAAGAATCACAACAACTGGAATATCAACTTCTGGCATTTCACCATCTGCTGAAATCGTCAATACTCCATCTTTTTGTCCAATGATGGATAAGAGAGCATTTCTTGCCGACTCTCTTTGAGTAATTGTTGCGTCATGAGAAACGGAAATTGTTCCGTTTTGAGCTGCGCCAAGTCCTTCGACTGCCAGTTCTTGTGTAAATGGACTGTCAACACCAGCCCAAGCAGAGGCTAAAAGAACACCTGTGATCGAAGTGCTGTTATCTGCCTTGGTATTTAAAGCAGCTTCGATTTTTGTCATGTTGCTATTTTCATTGCCGCACAACTGTTGTCTTAATTCCAAAAATTTTGGATCATCTGTTGATTCGGTTACATATAAACCATATTTTTCAGTCTGACTCAAAACGAAACACCATCCTTTCAACCAAGCAGAATTACAAGAATCGGAATATCAATCTGAGGCACATCGCCATTGCAAGAGAAAGTTAATGTTCCGTCCCCTTGTGCAGATGCAAAAAGCTGTGCGGCAACAACAGCTTCATAAACTGCAACTGAATAATTCTGCGGCAAAGATGCGATGCCGTTCTGATTTGCTTTCAATCCATTAACTGAAATTGTTTGTTGTCCACTGCTCCATGCACTTGCCAACAAAGTGACCTCGACTGCATTACTTGCATCACATTTTCCAGCGAGTGCGTTATACAATGGTTCATCATCGAAAGGTAACTGAGTATAAGTCTTAGTACCATCACCAGTTTTGTGTCTAACTGCACCCGCATTTGTAATTACTGTAATCATTTCACCATCCAACAGGACTGGATTTTTACTTTCCCAATTGGCGGCTGTGTCACGCCTTTGTTGAAAGGAAGCGTTAATTCTATGTTCAGCCATTCTATATCACACTCTCTTTCTTTTAGAAAAATCCATCGACAATACATCGGTAGACCATTTCCATTAATAAAAAAGGGAGAGGCTATTGCCTCCCCCCAATATTAGTAATGCTCCACCGATTCTATTGTGAAATTAGGCGTTGCCACCATCAAAGATGAAGGTGTCACCAGCATCCAAAACAGAAGCGGGCAGAACATAAACAGGAGTTTCAGTACCGTTGATCTTGATGTTACCGTTAGTTTCGGAAGCCTCAACCTTAGTAGCACCAACATCTTCCAGAGCCTTAACACGAGTACCCATTGCCTCGTTCAGATCGTCAGCATGATCCTTGGCGTTCTGCTCGGCAGCATCCCAGCCAGCAACCTTAGCTTCGTCAATGCCATCCAGAACATCCTTGTTTGCGTGTTCATGCTCCTTAGCAACAGCATCGTCCCAATCAACGATCTTCTGCTCAGTAATGCCAGCCAGAACAGCGGCGTTCTCGTGGCTGTGAGCCTTACCGATAGCAGTCTGAATCTCAGTTGCCAACTTAGCCAGAGTGATAGAACCATCAGTGATGGTAGCAGTCACCTTATGATCATCGCTGACAGTGATTACAACCATGTCACCAGTCTGAGAACCAGAAGTAACATACTCAATCAGGCTACCAACATTGATATACAGAGGCTCGGCAACATTTTGCAGAACCAGCTTAATGTAAGTACCCTCGGCCTGACCTTCAGGGTTCTCAACAACGCTACCAGACTCAACAACCATATCCTTGGGGATATTGATGGCTGCGCCAGCCTGAACACCATTCTTCATCAGAGTGTAGACAGCAGCATACTCACCAGAGTCGGCAGACTTTTCGATAGTGTACTCAGCGGCAGCGGGAATAACGACCTTCAAACCATCCTCAGCCAATTCCAGAGCATTATCGGCATCCTGAGAAATCTTAGCGGCAACAGTAGGAGCGGTATCAGTGCCAGCAACAGTCACAGAGTTATCGCCAGCGGCAACAGAACCGACCTTCTTCTGAGCCTCAGCCATTGCGTCATCGCCAGACTTCTTAGCGGCAGCAACAGCTTCGTCATTAGTAGTCTTATAAGCATCCAAATCAGCCTGAGCATCGTCACCAGCCTTCTTAGCAGCGGCAACAGCGGCATCGTTGTCAGTCTTATAAGTATTCAGAACATCCTCAACATCCTTCACAGTAGAAGTAGTTGCGCCCTGAACAGCGGCGGCGGCACCCTTAGCCTCGTAAGTATCAGCCAGCTTCAAAGCCTCAATAGCGGCGGCAATCTGAGCGGAAACAGCAGTGTTACCAACCAGACCTTCCAGACCACTCACACGACCAGCCAAAGCAGTGTCATCGTACTTAGGAATGTCGATAACAGCAACCTCAGTAGCAAACTGCTCGTCAGCCTTAGACTTGCTCATTAACTTGTACTGATAAGCGTTGTCCTCAACAGGAACGATAGTGTACTGAGTGTCAGTATCGACAGAGATACCCATCTGCTCATTAACATAAGCAGCAATGTAAGCATCAATGCCAGTGATTTCCTTGGCTTCGTAAGAAGGCTTGTTAGCTTCCTTAGCCCATGCAGGAACATCGCCAGCGATAGCAGACAAATAACCCAAATCGTTAAACGCAGTAGTACCGTCACCGATCTTCAACAGAACAGCAGGCTCATTCAGACCAGAGTTAGAATCAGCAGGGATAATGACGATAGCAGGTTCACGCTCTGCCAGAACAGGGTTCTTAGTAGACCAGTTGTTCAGGGTATCGCCACGCAGCTTATACAGGACATTCATAATATTTCTTTCAGCCATAATAAATACCTCCATATTCTTTTAATAGATTAATGATTACCGTCCAAAACCATGTATTCACCTTCGGTTTGGACTAATTTATTGACATTCAATGACGCAACTTCCGCTGTGCCATCGGTATCAACCTTAATTTTGTTTTCAGCCTCACTTGACTTAATCACACCTAATTGCAAAAGCCCCGCAATGGGAACTTCCACATTACCGTTTTCGTCAATTGGTTGAGATAAGCCGCCGATAGTGAGGCTGGTGACTCGCTCTTTAGTTAATGACTGATCAATCTCCGCAAATTTCTCTTGAACTTTTTGGAAGTTATCATTAAACTTTCGAGCCACTTCGGAACCAGAGTCAGAATCGCTTGGTGTCGTTCCTGCTCTTAACAGTTCATAAATGAAATCCAATCCAATCACCGCCTTTCACTAAGCATACAAATAACTGTCGGCTAATAATGTAGCGGTTTGGTAAAGAAATCCACGATAGTTTTCAGGCTGTCCAACTGTTGCAAAGCAATTGCCGTCAACATATTCGCCACTGCTGCCAGTTGGATCATACAAAGGGCTATCACTTGGATAGAACACGCCATAATAAAATCCACCAACTACACCTGACATACGCATTCACCGCCTTAATAGATAAAGCAGAGGACACATTCATCAATATCGCTCTCAAAACGCAAATCTGTGATTTCGGGAGTTGTATGACCAGCAATAGCGATACTTGCAAAGTTGCCGTTGCCGTCAGTTGTATAAGTAAAACCATTCATGGTGAACTTTTTATAAGCGTCCGCTTTGATGGTAATATGGAACAGCTTATCAGCCAAAGAATCAGGTTCAACCCTGCGAACCTCAGCCAAGCACTTTTCCACAACATTTTCATTCGCCTGAATTCCAGTGATCAATCCACCTTGTTTTCTTACCATCTAATCACCACCTTCTTATTAAAGTTCTGCTATGCTTATGCAATTGTTATAAAATCAAGTTCATGCAAAGTCATATCGTCAAACTCGGATACTGTAAAATCATCCATCTCGCTAACAAAACGATAACGCTTTATGTTTGTGCTTGCCTCACATGATAAAACCATCGTGCTTTCGGATAGATAGATAATACCAATCAAAACTTCTGCCATTTTCGCAAATACATGAAGAACATTTTCGCTCGAAGTGAATTTTTCTAAATGCAAAATAGAATCAATAGATGCAGATAAATAGGTCATGACCTCTAAATCATGCAAGATTTTTTCCAACAGATAATCATCAATTGGATCAGCAGACAAATACATTTCTGTTTGACCAGATACAGATGCCAAATAAAACAATCCAATAGGATCGGTATATAACACCATATCTAAATCATTCAGCTCTGCAACTTTACTGCTTGCAAATTCTGATTCTGCAAATAGGTACATTTTGCTATCGAACTTTTCAAATCCTTCTTTCAAGAACTCAAGCTGATCTGCAACTAACATCATATCGAAATCCACTGTGCCGAATGAATGAGCGATATAATAATCCAGTGGGTCTACGGAAATTTCCAGAACGGATTCACTGCTGATTAAATCTTTCATGATTGCATCAACTGCATCAGCGAATAAAACCATTTCCGTACTACCACCAGTTGTTACTTGGCTTGAAAAATCAGCCATCGCACTCAGATACATTTCACTGTTCATATACTCATGTACTCGTTCTTCTAAATAAAGAATTCTTGCATTCAATTCCATACTCGCTTCGCCAGTAATGGTTTTCAGCAATTCTAATTCAGACAATGAACAGAGCAAATAGAGATAATTATAAAGCGTAAATGTATCTCTCTGTACTAATTGCGAAATAATAACATCAATTTCGGTGAGTCGTTTCTTTAAATAAACATCAAAGGTTTGCAACTTTCTCACCTACTTTCTATTTTGATTTTGTATTAAGCCTTGTTTGCCAAAGTCAGTTTCAGGCCACCGCTCTTGACAGTAACAATTGTTGCAGCTTCAACGCTACGAGATTGTGTCAAAGCCTCAAACATAAGCAAGTTGCCATCGACAATATCATCGTACAAAACGAAGTGAGTCATGGTTCCCCAACTTGCAGAACTTTCAGGGAAAGAAACATCAGAATTGTTTGAGATCACACCATTAACAGGTTCGCCCAAAGTGGTCAACTCAACACGAGAGTAGCCAGCGGAATCCAAAGGCTCGGTAACGCCAGTGCCATCAACGCTCGGAGCAGTAGAACTCAAACCAAGATAAACTTTCTCAGGCAATGTAGGACTCAGCTTTGTTTTGAAAACATTGCCCATGATACAGTTTAAAAAGTATGTAGAAGTCATACGCTTTCATCCTCCAATCTTTAATTCTTGCATTTGTTGTTATTTCAAAAAACTCTCATTGATATTGTGGAAAATATTAAAAATACCTTGATTGGGAATTTCAACTTCGCCATCAATATCTTTGATCGTGATTTGGTAAATGTATTTGCCATACAGTCCCAAAGTGTCATTTGGCAATAAATCAACAGTCGCAATATTCTTTGCGCCAGTAGCATCATCACCGATCAAAAATGACAAAGACTTTGAAACCAATGGTTCATCGTTATATTTATCAGAATAGTCCACAAGAGCAAAATTGCCTGTGCAACCTTCTGCATTGAAAGGAACATTCTGTTCCGTAAATAACCGCCAACGAAGTGTGTTTGATTGTCCTGCAACAAACATGACTTCTGGCAGAGAATAAACATCATGCCGCATAACAATCACCCTCCAAAGTTCACAGGAAACTCGCATTTGAAATCCAAAAGACAACTGCCTTTGACAAGCAGTTTATTCAATCCTTTTTTCAACGGCAACCATGAAAAATTGCAATACTGATACATATTTGCATATGTAGGATCAGACGAAACAATTTTCCCAAGTTCATTATCCACTGAAATTGTCAAGAAATAATCCTTTGGTAAGTTTTCAAAACGCAGCTCCGCATTATTGCACGATTGATTAATAATCGAAATTGTGTTACTGCCATTTAATGTAATATCCAGCTTAGGATAATACAGTTTATTGATTGTAGATCGACTGACTAACTTGATTTCTGTTTCATTCACACAAGAGTAACTGAACTTTTGTGGAAAGGTGTATCCATAAGGAGAATCACATACCACTTTTGCAGTGAAAGCCCACGGCAACCAAGAAAGTTGAATAGGTTCCAATTCACTGATGATACAGTGATAGCGAATGGTTTCCATATCTGGCTGTTCAATTTCAAGCCATTTATATGTGTCGTGACCCGTCAACCAGTTTGCGATTGCGTCCATTTCAAAACGATCTAAATGTTCATCCATCTTGAGCATCAACGGATCAAGACCGAAAACCAGTTTAAATTCCAAAGGATCATCAAAAGAACGACCATATAAAAAAGTCCGTCCAGTGGACGGAATTACATCAGTCATCAATTTACCTGTACTTGCAAAGGGAGCAGCTTCATTTTTATTTCCATCAATATCATAAATCCGCAATCCAAATTCAGTACAGGGGATGCGATTAAATGAAAAGTTTTTAGCAATAAAACCCATCCACTCACCTCCGCTTATACATTTTAATCTGCCTTGCTGTCAGATTCAGTTTCCTTCTTTTCAGTAATCTCGCAATTACTCAAAATAGCCAAAGTTTCCTGCAAGATAGCAAAACATCCAGCAAGATTTCCAGCGTTTTGTGCGCCGCTTACTGTAATGCCGCCATCCAGAGTCTTACAAACAGCATCAATTCTTTGCAGAACCTCATTTTTAACCATTGTCATTCTCCTTCATACATTGATTTAGTTTTTCTTTCAATTGCTCAATTTCACGATATAACTTTTGAATCATATATGTGTTCAAAGAGATAAAATCGGCATATCTCAAATAACACTGATCCAGATATTGATCATGAACATCATGTGCGCCAGCGCAACGAACAAAGCCAGCAAAATCGCTGGTTTTTAATCCGTTATTCAACAATGCTTCTTCAACATCCTGAGCAATAAAACCAATATGGAATCTTTGACTGCTGCCCTTATTAAACCGATAGAAACTCGGCTTCAAAGACATAAAGAAACCACTGTATTTATCCATGTCGTAAGATATGGAATTTTTTATTCTTCGATCCGAACTAACCGTAATTTCCTCGCTTGCGGAAATCACATTGTTCGTAATCGTAATACCGTTATCAGGTGCTTGCATACGAACACCAGCGTTAGTTGCGATAAAGTAATAATCTTCGTCAGAGCCATACATCTTTGCACCATAGGTAACACTAATACCCGTACTGCCGCTCGCACAAGCAAAGCCGCCCCAACCGCTACCAAGAGTAACAATATCTGCGTCAATTGTACCTGAACGAATATAGTTCGCATTGATATAAAGTCTACTGGATGATGAATCACTAAAAATACCAAATCTCGTGCCGCCACCAGTTAATACATCAAATACCTTTTTATCGGTAATACGGTTTTCATACGCAAGATCATAGGCGTAATCCGCAGCGTCATAGGCATCAAGAGCCAGATCATAGGCATTACCAGCTTCATCATATGCTACACCAGCATAGTTGAAAGCATTATTTGCCTGAATATAAGCAAGACTCATGGTAGCATTCTGTTCTGTGACTTGCGCCCAATTGATGCTCGATCCTGCACCCATCTTAATGCTGCCGCTCACAGAAACATTGCCAGCGGAGTCAACAACGAATTGACCATTACCGACATTGATGCCATTCAAACTAAGATAATCAGATTTAAACTGCTGATTACTGTTCATCATGACATTGCCGTTGTTGTCCTTATAAGTTGCGCCATAAACTGTACCTTTGAAAGTACCAGTATTCGCTACCAGATTACCATTTGCATCAACAGAAAAATTTGGGTTTGTAGCTGTACCGCCAATTTTCAAATTGCCCTGTGCATCAACACGGAATGCAGTAGAGCCGCCAACCTCCAACGAACCACGGAAAATGCCACCGACAGCATCAATAACGCCTTTGATATAAAGACCGCCATCCATGTCAAGCCAAAAGTTCGCATTGGGAGTATCATTCGCATCCAAATCGTCAATCTTTGTCACGGACTTATTGTTTGCAGTTTTCACACCAGTAGGATTATTGAATTGATCATAGACAAACATATTGTCTGGATCATCACCGCCGACAAGACCTAAAATTGCTCCCATATCAATTCTGCCGCCAGTCGAACCATAAAGGTTGAATGAGGCATTATGCAAAGAAGCACCTTCAGCGTCCATTTTAAACACGGCAACGCCACCGTCTTGTTTTTCACTCTCGATGATCAGATTTTGACCAGCCAACAGCGTACCAACAAGGGCAGGGAGGACGATACCATAAAGAGTACCAAAGTTCTTATCAGTAAACTCACCGATACCAATTGTTGCGCTCTCCCAATTATCCTCTGTAAACATGATGGCGTTGTGAGCCATCCAAATTTGCTTTGGACTGTATGTACCGCTTGCCTCGTCATATTTCATACAGCGTAAGCCAGTACCATCAATCACAAGTTCATTATTTTCACCAGCCATGATATTATTTTTCATAGCGTCAATGGCAGACTTCATAAACTGCTCAACTGATGTTTTTGCACCACTGCTTACAAAGTTGCTGTAATTGTATTGATTTAAATCCAATGAATTACTGCCTGAAATTGCTTGATCTAAAATTGATTCAAGAGTAAATTCCTTACTATTTAAACGATAATTATCACTGAATTGAATTTCAAAATCTGATAAATTATCAAAATCAATTGATACAGACATAGCAATAGGCTCTAACACATTATCATCAATATGCAGATACACTTTTTCACCAAGTTCAAATTGCTTTGCAAAATCAACAAAATCATCTAATGCTAAAAAGTTCGTACTTTCCACAGAAAAATAGAAAGTAGGGGATGACAACTTATTCAACCGATCAACTGCATAATCATATAATTCCAGAGCAACAGACCGTTTTTGATATTCCGTCACATCTCTGGTAAAATACGCATTTGCAGAAGAAGTCTTAAATTGCAAAGCAGACGCAGAACTCATAACATTTGCACCCAAAGTACCAGTCATAGATAATGTTGCGCCGGTAAATGTGGTGCTGTTATTCAACTTGCCATCGTTCAGATACAAAGAAAGAACAAAAGTATTATCACTGTTGACCTCTAATGTGCCTCTCACGATTTCTGCGTCCAATGCAAAACTTGAATGACTTGTTTCAATCATGCCGCCACGAACAGAATAAAAAGTTTTGTCAGATGTATATTCTGTTTTTCTAATTTCGTTTAAACTTACAAGATTGAAAATCGAAGCCAAACCTCGCACCATAGTTCCGTCAGTAGAATAACTATCAGTATTTGTTGCAACAAATGTAGAATCAGTTAAACTACCACATTTAAAATAACGATCCAGAACTTTAATCTGTTCTTCGCTAAAAAAGGCAGAAAACGCAGTCAATTGATTGATATTTTTCAGTTGATTTGTTAAAGCGGTAATCTTATTCTCGATAGGCGCAATAACCGTTTTCTTCTGATTGTTGATTTCTCTTTCTTTAGCAGAAATCTCAGATTTGACCGCAGCTAAGTCATCACGCAAAGAACTATCCATTGTAACACCTTGTACCAAAGTTGCTTTTTTGCTCTCTAATCCAGAAAGTTCTCCTTCCAGATCGGCAAGCACCGCATTCTCCGTCACAAGGCGGCTGATTAACATACTCTGTTCAACAGATATATCAAAATAAGTTTGCTGATAGGAGTTAAAAGTCTGCTTCCAATTCTGCCACTGTGCGATCATTTCTTTTGAGAAATAGGACTCATTCATGTATGCGTCAAGATTATAGATTTTGTTTACACCCATTGGATTGACACTTCGAATATCTAAATCATCCGCACCATGAACATCAAGCACAGTAACTAATTCATCTGTATTTTCTTCAATTTCAATTTCATCCAAAAGATTTGTTGAAGATAAATATACTGCTTTTGTCGTAGGCATATTTTCAATACTACGCACATTAATGATTCGATTATATGTATCAAAATCAAAAATACAGCCATAAGTTTTCTGCAAATCTGTTTTCATAAAATCATAGATTTTTCGTTTTTCTGCGCTGTAAGTTCGATATTTACCAATCACATCAGAAGAAACAGTACCAATTCGCCATGATGGAATTTCTGACAAAATAATTCCCATAATAGAACTTTCTTTTGCCAAAGGATTCCAAAAATTATATGTTCCTTCTTCAACAGTGACCTCTTTACCAGATAATTCATGTTCCAAAGAATATGCTTTACAACTCTTTTTCTTAGAAACCGTATCATCATTTTCAATTGGTTTCTGTAAAATAAATTGCCCATATCCTTCAACATCGACCACTCTCATACTATTCAGGAGATCGTATTCATCCAGTTTTTCTCCGTTATCATAAGCAGGATATTCAAAAGAAATTTCTGAAATCTCATTGTAATTTATAGTTGCTTTTGGATTTAGAATATGTCCTAAAAATCCAATAGCTTTACCGTCAAGATTTCTCAGAATAAATTTTGGACGCTCTCTCATGTTAATTTTGCTAAAATCAATAACCAAATAATCAGACCTCCTTCCCTTTATAGTAAAAGGGAAGGGCATATAGCCCCTCCCTTATGGTTTTAACAAACTATCTCGTAAAGTTCCTTTGCCACGCTTAATAAAAGCCTCAGAAATTCCCTCAGCAGCAACGCTACTAATTTCTTTGCTCAGCCGTCTAATATCACTCTTATCCAGCTTTTCAGTAACCATCACATGAACTGGCACTGTCACATCGCCAATGCTCTGTGACACATGATTGCCACCAGACGCAGCTTGCGCTTGTTGCATATCACGCATAACAGCATTATGGGATTGCATTTCTGCATATCCACTGCCATTCATGCTATGATACAGACCACCACTAATGCCAAGTTTACCAGCAATGGTTTCATCAGCTTTCAATACACGATAAACAACTTCCTGCTGTGGTTCGGTAAATACAGCCTCACGCTTTTTAAGCAGAGCGAACATTTCATCCTGCTTTGGCGTTGCATCATCACCAACAATACCGCCAGTGTGATATGTGCTGTACGGATAAGTAGAGTAAAGCTGTGCGCCACCAACCTTATCCAAATACCAAACACCGTCATTGCCACGAACAACTGTGCGCCCGATTAACTTTTGCAACTCCTTACCAAGATCAAGGTTTGCTTGATTCAGTCGAGCTTTTTCCTCTGTGCTTGCATTGTGGTGAGCCTGAGAATTTGCCTTCATTTGAGCAACGATCTCTTTAATGCGGCTCATAGTTTGACCACCACTGGTATCATAATTACCAGTAGTGCCAACAGTAGTAAATCCACTGCTTGCATCAAAGGCTGCAATCTGCGCCTGAGTAGCTGCCACAGCATTCAAATAACTACCATACTGCTGAACTGCGCCAGATGCCGCATTCCAAGCAGAAATCAATTCAGACTGTACGGTATTGCCGTACTGGTAGTTCCAATTAATCAAATCATCATAGAGAGTATCCCAATGATTATTGATCCTGTCGATTGCCAACTGATAGATTTTCTCAGCAGAGGAAATAGAATCCTCAAGAATTTCAATTTCTTGCTGCTTTTCTTTCTCGTAGGCATCAGCCATATTGTCAAGCATATCGCTTGTAGCTTCATAAGCATGATCTGCCTGAGTTTCAGCCAAGTTAGACTGTTCCTCAGCCAATTGCTCCTGAAGTTTGCGCTTTTCTGCCTGAGCCTCACGACTGTCATCCAAATCCAGCATAGCAATTCGTGCTTGCAACTCGGCAATGGATTTTGTCTTTTCAGTAACATCCTTGGTGTACTTATCTTTTTCACGCTCTAAGTCCAAAGATTTTTTCTGTAAATCAACAATCTCACGGTATTTGTCAATCTGATCCTCTAATGCAGAGATTTGGTTTTCAACCTCTTGCTTAATCATTTCCTCAACATATTTGAGCATATCCTCTGGAACCAAAGCCTTAAAAGCAGTCCAGAATGTTTCTGTACCAAACTCGTTGTTTGCATAAGAATCAAATAGAGTTTGAATCATTCCAGCCAAATCATCGGTATAATCAGCAGCTTCGTCAATTTGCTGGGCATTTTCCATTTCTGTAAATGCGTTAGTTACACCAAGCAACTGTTGTTCCAATAATTTGTACTGAGCAATCTGCTGTTTTGTTACATCAATCTGGTCAAGAATAGTGCTGATCGTATTCAAAGTTGCGTCATCATAGTCCTCAACACCATTTGTAACATCATGCAGTTGACCGACCAATTCATGATAATTCAATTTTTCATGTGATTGTGCCAATTTCAAATCTGTCATCAATGCCTCTTCAGAAGCCTTAACAACATTTTGCAAACCCTCTGCATTTGTTACCAAATATCCATTTGTTGTATCAATACACCCAGCAAGATTTGTTTCGCCGCCAGCCAAAGTAACAAGTGCGTTATAAGCATCTTCACTCAAATGAGTGTTATCTGCAAAAATGCCCTTCATTACGACTTGCGCATCTACTGCATTCTCAGTAGCAGATTTTAATGAATCATAACTTTTGCGAATTTGAGCAATAGAATCAAAATAGGTCTGTGCAGCTCCTTGAGCCGCCTCTGCATTTTCTAATTCAACATAGCCCAATTTGTCAAGCAATACCAATAACTGCTCGACACTAACGCCATATTCATCTGCGGCAAATTTCAATGACACATATGCTTGCTGATCTTCGGGAAGAGTATGTCTGCGGCTGTTCTTATTTGGATTTTGTTCATATTCGATACCAGTATTAAGTACCTCATACAGATCGACTTTGCCATTTTCATCTTTGAATTTATTTACAGTATCCTTAATGAAATTACCAAATGTATCATCAGAATCAGCAAGAATTGCTTTCAGTTCTACCTCGAACTGATAGTTTTTTGACTGTTCTGTAAATTTATCAAAGAAATCTTGCATATACAAGTTTACAGCATCATTACTCCACCCTGCATTTGCCCAAGCAATTTG